>SAMEA3663208__coassemble_173_pt1 | contig 29944 bp, 30 predicted proteins | sample SAMEA3663208__metabat2_high_PE_016 | metagenome-assembled genome bin SAMEA3663208 (sample SAMEA3663208) | pig gut metagenome | biome: pig gut; feature: pig-associated habitat; material: faeces | place: China | collected 2013
CGATCCAACAGCGGAAAGCACAGCATACACAGAAGCAATCAGTGTTACACCACCAATGACACTTAAGGCAATTGCCGTAAAGAGTGGCATGAACAACAGTGCTGTTGCAAGTGTTAGTTATACAATAAAAGTAGCAACCCCAGCATTCAGTGTTGCTTCAGGTGCAGTAGACAGCGGAACAAGTGTAACAATCACTTGTGCAACAGATGGTGCAAAGATTTACTACACAACAGACGGCAGCGATCCAACAGCGGAAAGCACAGCATACACAGAAGCAATCAGTGTTACACCACCAATGACACTTAAGGCAATTGCAGTAAAGGACGGCATGAACAACAGTGCTGTTGAAAGTGCTAGTTATACAATAAAACCTGACTACAGCAAATGTGTAGTAGGAGACTTTGTCTTAAAAGACGGAACAATTTTGTCTAAAGATGAGACTCCAGAAAGTGATACAGTTGCCGCCGTAATTGTTCGTGCCGCAACGAATGACAAACCAGCCCTTGGCGTAGGAATTGTTCATAACAAAAGCGGTCTTGCATGGTGCACAGAAAGTGCCACAGGTTACAACAAAAACATAACTGCTTTACAGGGAGATATAACAACCGACTACACGGACGGAAGTGACGGCTGGGAAAAACTAAAAGCAGCCTGTTCTGATGCAGCGAGCAATCCTGGAAATTACCCTGCATGGAACTATTGCAGGAATTATGGTGCTAACAATGGTCTTGAAGGAGACCTTACAACAGGCTGGTATTTACCAACTGTGGCAGAACTGTACACAATCTATCAGAACAAAACTGTAGTAGATGCAAGCCTTTCAAAAGCAGGCGGAAGCACATTTGGCACAAGCTGGTACTGGTCTTGTTGTCAGGGTCCTTCCGGCAGTGATCGCGCCCGGGGACTGTCTTTCACCAATGGCCTTATGTACGGCGAACTCTACAAGAACGTCAATTACGGTTGTGTTTGTAGTGTTCGGGCTTTTAATTAGTGCTGCGTAGCGGCACGGATTTAACTATTTAGCCTGAATTTCGAGTTTTCTAAATTAACCGTAATCTGAAAAACTTTTGATAAAAGTCCAGATTGCGGTTAATCATATAAGCTGCAATGCTATAGAAAAAGTGCCGGAACATTTGGAGCAGCTTCAAATTTGATTCCCTTTTCTTCCATTCGTTTTAAGGCATCTTTTTTCTGTAAATATCCTGCATCCGCAAATATTGTCCCCTTTACAACTTCTGGCACGGTAAGATGAAAATGGTTGAGAATATGAAAAATAGAAAATCATTTATTGGAATTATGTCAATAATACTTCCACTTTTAGCTCTATTTCTAGGTCTTCCTGTACTTATAAAATTTAGTGAAAAAATTTATTTTGATGACTTTTTTTCCAACTTTAGACTTAAGTTGCTTTATTGGGGATGGATTGTGGGACTAATAGCCGGTGTAAAAGGTTTAAAAGAAACATCTATGTCTAGGAATGAAGGTATAGTGCGAATCATACTCAAATGTGTTAGCATACTGGGAATTGTCATTAATTGTTTTTTGAAAATGTTGACAAATTCAAAATAAATGGTATATTTAAAGTATGAAGTTCAAAGTAACAAAATTGGAAGCCGCTGAAAATGAAATAAAAGCATTGGAACCGGCTCAACAAGAATTACTGAAAAGGTCAAATTATTGTGGTTGGAGTAGTCTTTGTGAAAAAAACACAGAAAACTCCAAAAGAAAAAATAAAGCTTGCAGAAACAAGATTGAAAGAGGTGTAGTTATGGAATATGTATTTGTAAAAGATTCAGAAGGTTATGTTTTTAAGAAGTTGGCAAATGAAGTTTCTGCAGATGAAAAAATCATAACAGAAAAAGAATATATGAAAAAATCTGGTCTTGCCGCTTATGAAAAAGAGTTTGGACATGGTGGAGCAAGAGAGAATGCCGGAAGAAAACAAAAATTCAAACAGCCATTGAAATTCCAGATAAGAGTAACTCAGGAAGAAAAAGACTTTATAAATTATGCAAGGGAACATCATCTGAGTTATTCAGCTATGATGAAGTAGGAACACATAACAACATCTTCAAAGCCGAAAACCGGTCAAGCCGGTTTGCGGTTTGATATGTTGTGCCATTTGTCAACATATTGTCCTTAGCGAAATCCAAAAAAGAATAGTACTCTGGGAAATTATTACAGGTAATAATCTTCATTATCTCAATTGACAAAGGTTCGTTAATTAAAACATCTTTTTTTAATTCTTCAAGCAAAAAATCAAACATTTCATCAGTCATGATATCTCTAAGTAAATTTACACAACTGTATGATCTAAAATCAGATCTTCGGATAATCTAGCAAATAGGCATATTCATTCTTCATTTCTCTACTTCATTAAATTTGGTGCATTTCCATTAGGAACATAAGAATCAAAATGGTGTTTGTAAATTCAGTCTTTAACAGACATTTTCAGTGGAATCGTGTTTAGCTGACCTATTTTATCAAGTAACAAGTTTAAGGAATTTCATTAACTGTGCTTTTTCAATCAAATCGATTGGACGGCCGTCAATAAACTTTCTTGCTTCTTCTGAGAAAGAACCAGAAGTAATACAATATCCTTTATCACATTTAGTATCACGGATCTTTGCGTGGAAGTCACGGATATAAAGTTCTCCGATTGAACCTGAGTTGCGGTAGAAGCGGAACAATTCTTTGTCTTCCCATTTTGCATTTTCAACTTCGCAGAGGATTTCGATGCTGTCTGTGATTACGGCAACGTCTACGATTTTTACAAATGAGTTTTTGTGGAAAATCTTAACGAGGTTACGGCACAAAGCAACGAAATCACTTGTTCCGGATGTAAGATAAACCTGAAGGTTTGAGTTAGAATTTAATTCCTTGTAACGGGCGATCAACTGGTTAACGTCTTTGTAAACCGGTACAACTGCCTGAATCTTGTTTAAACAATCAAGGCCTAATGCGATCTTGTTGATTCTGAAATAGCAGGCAGCCAGGCGGTAGTTAAGTTCAAGGTATGTTTCCTGAGGAACATCTGGAAGCTTGAGGCCGATTTCGAAGTCCTGAGCGGCATTCTCAAGCTGCTGCATTTTTGTATGAATGATTCCGGCTGACAAACTTGACTGGGCTCCGAATTTTGGATCTGGACGAAGATGTGTAAAGATCTTGAGAGCCTTGTCGCCGAATCCACATTCCTGCATTGAATCTGCGAGAGCGAAAAGCGCTTCTTTATCTTCAGGGTTTTCATCAAGGGCACGGCGCAAAAATTGAACTGCTTCTTTAAACTTGTGAGCTTTATAACAAGCCATTCCGATTGGCTGGTAAATTCCCTGAGTTTCTGGATTGATAGTAAGTGATTTTTTCATAAGCGGAATTGCTTTTTCGTAATCACCTGTTTTATACATTGCCTGACCGAGATAGAAGTTTGCTTCATAGCTTTCTGGTTTTACTTTGAGGGCTGTAAGAAGGGAGTTGATTGATTCCTGAGCCTTTCCGAGTTTTACAAGACATACACCAAGGCGGAGATTTGTTTCGCCGATGTTGATCTCTGTATGACGTGCTGATAAACCTAAAAGTGTTTCGTAAAGAGGATATGCTTTGTCCCACAAATGTTCTGAGTAATAAAGTTCAGCAAGTGGTTCAAGAGCCTGAACGTTCTGAGGATTGTGAGCCAGCTTTTTTGTACAATCCCTGATTATAGTAGCACGGTTTTTCTGTCTTGGGGCTGAATTATTCCCTTCTGAAGAGCGGCCTTTTCTTCCCATAATAGTAACCAGCAGACTGACAAAAACAAGGATTGCAACTGCCGCAATTGTTATTGGTAATGCGGTATCCATAAACTTCTACTCCTTTTTTAATTCCTTTACGAATTGAGCAATGCGTTCCATTGCGATTTTAATTTTATCAATAGCTGTAGCATAGCAACAGCGGATGTGTCCTTTGCCTCCAAGACCGAATACGCTTCCTGGAACAACTGCAACGTTATATTTCTGGAAAAGCTGTGTTGCAAATTCCTCGTCAGTAAGTCCTGTTGAACTGATATCAGGGAACATATAGAAAGCGCCTGTTGGTTCTGGAACAGGAAGTCCCATATCAGTAAAGCATTTGTACATATAGTTTCTGCGCTGCTGATAGCTTACGCGCATTTTTTCTACGTCTTTGAAACAGTTCTTGAGTCCTTCAACAGCTCCGTACTGGCTGAAGATTGGTGCACAGATTGTGTTATAACCGTGAAGCTTAACAACGAGTTCGAGTACTTCTGCTGGTGCTGCGATGTAACCGATACGCCATCCTGTCATTGCAAATGATTTTGAGAAACCGTTGAGGATGATTGTGTAATCTTTCATTCCAGGGAAAGAACCGATTGAAACGTGTTCGAATCCGTCGTATGCAAGTTCACAGTAAATTTCGTCAGAGATACACCAGATTTTGTTTTCCTGGATTACCTTTGCGATTTTTTCAAGTTCCTCGCGAGGAATCATTGTACCAGTCGGATTGTTTGGTGAACACATCATTATGGCTTTTGTCTTTGGGGTAATGAGGGCTTTAATCTGGTCTGCAGTCGGGTAGTAGCCGTTTACGCTTGAATCAAGTGGAACTACTTTTGCATTGCAGAGTTCTGCAAGCGGTGTGTAGTTTACGTAACAAGGCTGAACTACGATGAGTTCGTCACCAGGATTTAAGATACCACGGAGAACTGCATCAACGCCTTCAGATGCACCTACTGTTACGAGGATTTCGTTCTGAGGGTTGTAGAACATTCCATAGCGCTGCATATATTTTGCAATTTCTTCGCGGAGTTCGATTAAACCCCAGTTTGATGTATATGATGTGTGTCCTTTTTCGAGGTGATAGAATGCTTCTTCTCGGATTGCCCAGGGTGTCGGAAAGTCCGGTTCACCAACTGAAAGTGAAATTACGTCATCATGTCCGATAAGCATTTCAAAAAATTTACGGATTCCCGAGGGCGGGATATTTTTCATAGACTGTGAAAGTCTGTCTTCTCTTGTATTCATTAAGCCATAGCTCCTTCGCGGCGGTCGCGTTCATCTTCGACGTAAAGTACGTCGTTCTCTTTGTAAGTTTTAAGGATGAAGCAAGTCTTTGTAGAACGAACTCCATCCATTGTGGCGAGTTTGTTAGAAACAAAGAACGCGACTTCCTGAAGGCTGTCACCTTCAATAATTACTTTGAGATCATATCCGCCGCTCATCAAATAGAGAGACTTAACCTGAGGGAATCTATAAATTTTGTCAGCGAGTCTATCGAATCCGTGTTCACGCTGCGGTGTTACCTGAATCTGAATTTCTGCGCAGACTTTCTGTTTTGCACCGACATTCTTATCTGGGTTTACGATGGCCGCGTATTTTAAGATAATTCCGTCCGCTTCTAATTTCGCGATAATTGCTTTGACTTCTTCTGGAGTCTTTTTTGTCATTGCTGCAATGTCTTCAACTGAAAGACGAGCGTTTTCGCGTAATAATTCGAGAATTTCTTCCATACTAAAAACCACCTTTTGAATATTTTTTTATTATAGAATATTTTATTAATTATCGGTCGAATTTGCAATTATATAAGTATGAAAATGAATTCCAAAGGAATTTTGGGGGATGGGGACCTTTGTCCGTTCTGGGGTGCCACACGGATTTTTTTTCGGTCTGACGACCTATGTCAGTTGGGGGCCACACGGATTATGACGGCCTAACTGCCTATTGTTGGTTTGAGGAAGGGATTCTTGCTGATGAAGTTGAGCTTTCGGAAATTCCTTATATTAATGCTTGTTCATATAGCCTTCGAGAAACTTGATGTTCTCTTTAATATCTCCGGGTAGTACTTCCTGCATTTCATCGAGGGTGTGGAATTTATGGAGATTGGTGAGGGCTTTCTGGTGAAGTTCTTTTCCGTGTTTTTTTATGAAGAGGGCATTGCTTTTGGAGACGTTAGCATCTTTTGCTTCGAGGCCATAGAAGCCTTTTTTGCAGGTTTCGATTTCGGGGCATTCCCAGCACCCGTCGAGATTTTTGTCGCGGGAACAGATAAAGTTTGTGCAGTTTCCGTGAGCGCAGACTGTGGCATAGGAACAGATGCAGAATGAGGAACGGCAGCCGCCGCACCATTGGCCGAGAAAGCAGTGATTGCAGCTGAAGCCGCATGGGGCTGTCATGTCAAGGCAGGAAGCTTTTGCTGTTTCTATGATTTTAGATTTTGCGACTGCGCCGAGGGTTTTGCGTTCTTCCTTTGTTCCATCATCAGCCGAAAGTTTTTTTCTGTAAATGCGGGAATCTTCGCCGTGGATGTCTTTGAGGAATTTGAAAAAATCATAGCCGTACTTTTCGTAAAGGCCATCTTTGTCTGTCGAAATGTAGATGTATTCTTTTTCCATTGCGGTAGCGATGTTTTCGATATGTTCGATAAGTCGGCCTACATAATGATGACCGCGGTATTCGGGGAATGTGTATACAAAGCCGATCCATGGAGTGAGGTCGGTTGGTTGGACATCATCAAAGGTTGAAAAAGTACAGAAGGAAACAAGGGAATCGCCGTCAGTCAGAAGAAATACAAGGCTGGCAGCGCCTACTGTGTCCTTAAAAGTTCCTTTTGAGAGAAGCTCATAAAGAAGCTGGGCTGCTTCCCAATCTGATTTTTTAATTTCTGAAAGCCAGTGGTCTTGGTTATCACAGGTAAAATATTCGATTATTTCCATTTTATTCTCCATGGAATATTATAACATGAAAGTGTAGTTTTAAAACTTAAAGTTCTGGTTTAGAATAAACATAGTTCAACACGGAGGGAATATGAAAATCACAGACAGACTTTTTGAATTGCAGGATAAAGAGTACGCGGCCTTTCAGGCAAAACTTACGCCCGGTGTTCCACTGGAATCGTTTATCGGTGTGCGTGTTCCTAAGTGCCATGCGCTTGCAAAGGAACTTTATAAAGCCGAGGATGCTGAAACACAAAAGGCGCTTTCAAAATTCCTTGAGAAACTCCCGCATAAATATTATGACGAGAACATGCTTCACGGTTCAATTATTTCTGAGGTCAAGGAATATGATAAGGCCATTGAGATGGTCGAAGCCTTTTTGCCATATGTTGATAACTGGGCTGTGTGCGACACGATGAAGCCGAAGGCGTTTAAGAAAAATACTGACCTTCTGATTAAGAAGATTAAGATGTGGGTAAAGTCAAATCATGTTTATACCTGTCGATTTGGTATTGAGATGCTGATGAACTTTTATCTAGATGATAAATTCGATGGGGAGTTCCTTAAGATTGTGGCGGGCGTTAAGTCTGAGGAATATTATGTGAACATGATGATTGCCTGGTATTTTGCGACGGCTCTTGCTAAGCAGTGGGATGCGACGATTGGGGTGATTGAAAGTGGTGTGCTTGGCAACTGGGTGCATAATAAGACGATTCAGAAGGCGCGGGAAAGCTATAGGATTGCCGAGGAACAGAAGGCCTATTTGCTGGGGTTGAAGAGGTAAGAAGATTTTTGAAAGTAAAAGACAAAGATGAAATAAAATTATTTAAGGGTGATGAAAAAAAACAAAATAGTGACGTCTAATGAGAGAAAAGAAATTTTCCTTGCTAAAAAAAATAACTGGGTGTAAAATTTGAAAAGAATAATATGTTTCGTATTGGAGGAGTATATGAAATTAATGATGAAAAAAGGTATCATTGCATTTGGAATTACACTTTCACTATTTTCAGCAACATATGCAGCACCGAAAAAGAATTTAACACCGAGTCAAGCAGTGGGCGTAAAATATTCACCTGCTGCACTTTACAAAGTATCTGTAAGTGGAAATGCTAAAACGTACACAGCTTCTAAAGCTCGCGAACTGGTTTCTAACTATCTTCAGGCTGAGGGTGGTTTTACTTTTGTCGATCAGGAACGTGTAAACGAAATTTATGTTAAAGTAAAAGAAAAGGCCGAAAAAAAGGCAAAACGAAAAAATGTTACTGATACGCTTTTAGGAAAAAAATCAATATTAGATGCAATATTAGCAGATTCAGAAGATGATGCTGTTTATTATGCCAGTGATGTTTACAGTGCTGTAGCAAAGGAACTTAAATGCAAATATTTTTTAAAAGTCAGTATTAATGCAGGAGTTGCTTTATTTCGAAAAACAGATGAATTTGAAAAACCTGTAAAACCGATGGCAGAGACAATCATTTATATTTACGATAAAAAATCAGAATTGAAAAAAGAAATACATGCAATCTATGCTTTGCCATTAATGGATATGACGAAAGTAAAAGACAAAGAGGAAATACAAAAACTTTTTCCAGATTTAATTGAAAAATCAATTGCTCTTGCTGCAGAAAATCTTGATAAGAAAGAGAAACTTTTTGAAATCAATATTTTAAAACCTGAAACAATAGAGCTTGTTACAAATTCAGATGTTCCAAATTCGATTTCATCTATTGAGTAAGATTTCTTTTTCAATAAAATAGCCAGTAGCGTCTTTGTTATTAGTTATGATCATAATTTAGCGTAGATTATGAAAATTTTAGATAGACTTTTTGAATTTGAGGATAAAGAATAAGCAAAAAATTCCAGGCAAATCTTATGCCTGGAATTTCTATTGAGACATTTATTGGTGTAAGAGTTCCACTGTGTCATGAACTTGCAAAAATTCTTTATAAGACTGAAGATCCACAAGTTAAAAAAGAAGTTCAAAAATTCCTTACAAAGCTTCCTCATAAATATTATGACGAGAATATGCTTCATGGCTGTCTGATTTCTCTTGAAAAGGACTTTGAAAAATCAATTTCGTTGATTGAAGGTTTTCTGCCTTATGTGGACAACTGGGCTGTCTGTGATACCATGAAGCCTGCTTCCTTTAAGAAAAACCGTAATGAACTTTTAAAACAGATTAAAATCTGGTCCAAATCGGATCACGTTTATACCTGCCGCTTTGGTCTTGAGATGCTGATGTGTCATTTTCTTGATGAAGATTTTGATGCAGCACTTTTGAAAATTCCTGCTTCTATAAAATCTGAGGAATATTATGTTAACATGATGAATGCCTGGTTTTTTGCAACTGCACTTACAAAGCAGTGGGAAGCGACAGTTCCATACATCGAAAATAAAAAATTTGGAACATGGGTTCACAATAAGACAATCCAGAAGGCGAGGGAAAGTTTCAGGATTACTCCTGAGCAAAAGGAATATTTAAAGTCGTTGAAAAAGGAATCTGATTGTTAAAAATTATGAAATCGCATTTTCACCTTCCGGGGCTTTTTGAATTCTATGATCTCTATCAGGCGTTTCTGCCGCTGTATCGCAAGCATCGTGAATGGTTTTACGACTGGTGTGATATTGCATCAATCTATGGTTCACCATCTGATTGTCTGTGGGGCGGAGGCCGTGTAGGTTTTGGTGAAGCAGATGCAGCAGATGTTTTTGAACTTATGAAGGAATTCGGAATTTCATCAAGACTTACTTTCAGTAATTCACTTTTAAAAGAAGAACATCTTGCAGATAAAAAATGCAATGAGCTTTGCAGACTGTTTGAAAAAGCCCCGGTAAAAAACGGTGTCATTATTTACTCAGATTTATTGCAGGATTACTTAAAGAAGAATTTTCCTGACTTTTATTTTGTTTCAAGTACAACGAAGGTTCTTACAGATTTTTCAGATTTTCAGATGGAACTTTCGAGAGATGATTTTTCTTTTGTAGTGCCGGATTTTCGTCTGAACAAACAATTTGAAAAGCTTGAATCACTTGATGAAAAGTCAAAGGCTAAAGTTGAGTTTTTGTGCAACGAGTGCTGCAGTCCTAAATGTCAGGAAAGAAAAATCTGCTACGAAAATGTGAGCCGTAAAAATCTTGGACTTGAATGCAGCGACCATCACTGCGCAGCCCCTGATGGCGACAAAGGCTATCGTTTTTCTTTTGCAATGAAAAGTCCGCTATTTATTGGAATTGAAGACATTCAGAACAAATATCTTAAAATGGGATTTTCAAATTTTAAAATTGAAGGCCGCGGACTTGGAAGCGCCATGGTTTTGGAATTCCTTCTCTATTATCTTGTGCGTCCTGAATACCAGATTGTGGTAAGAGAAGAAATTTATCTGGACGGAATGCTGGATCTTTTTTAATCAAAAAATAATTCTCCTCCAAAAAAAGGTAAAAAAAAATATAAACCTATTGACATAGTAGGAAAAAGGGTTTATAAATTACTTATTACCTACTTACAAAGTAGGTAATAATATAAAGGAGGCACAGAATGATTAAGTTTTTTGAAAAACTTGTAAGAGAAAATTTCCGCAATGGAGTCATGTGTCTCTGTTGTTGCTTTAACTAAGCTGAACTTCATCAGCATAAACAAAAATCAAATTAAAAGTTAATTTTTCGCACAATTACAAACCGATTGCAGGTATTTAGAATCGGGTTAGAAAAGTGCATTCTTAGGAGAACAATTATGGCAAATAAAAAGCAGTTAGTATTAGACGTATTCAATAATAAAGAAACAGAAAGAGTTCCAGTTGGATTCTGGTTCCATTACGCAGAAAATGAATTGAAAAGTGCTTATGACTTTCCAGAATACAGAAAGCAGAATCTTGAAGGACACAAAAAGTTTGTAAAAGAATTCCAGCCTGATTTTGTAAAGCTTATGAGTGATGGTTACTTCTTTGAACCAGAAACTGCAAAGTTCCTTTCTGGAGTAAAATCTGCTTCTGAACTTTATAACCTTAAACCTATTTCAAAAGATGACAAATGGATTCGTGACCAGGTTTCACTTGTAAAAGAATTGACTTCAACTTTTGGAGCAGATCTTTTTACAGCTTACAATGTTTTTGCTCCTGCTACTGCATTGAAGTGGGGATCAGGAAAAGGTGACAAAGGTCTTGCACAGTGGCTTAAGGAAGATAAGGATGCAGTAATCTACGCTTTAAGTGTAATTTCTGCAAACACACAGATTCTTGCAAAAGCAGTAATCGAAGAAGGAAATGCTGACGGAATCTACTTAAGTGTTCAGAGTATTCAGGATCCTTCAGTAAGTCCTGACCTTTACGCAGAAGTAATCACACCAACTGAAACTGCAATTCTTGCTGCAGCTAATTCTGTGGGTGGAATCAATCTTCTTCATGTATGTGGATATGAAGGTGCAAAAAACAATCTTAACTTCTTTAAAAACTATCCTGCAAAAGTAATCAACTTTGCTTCTGTAGTTGAAGGCGTTTCTGTAAAAGCAGGAAAAGAAATCTTCAAAGGTAAAGCAGTTATCGCAGGATTTGCAAATACAAAAGACAGTCTTTTGTACAAAGGAACAAAAGAAGAGATTCAGGCAGAAACAAAACGCATTCTTTCTGAAGCAGGAAGAACAGGTGTAATTCTTGGTGCTGATTGTACAGTTCCAAAAGATATCGACTGGCAGCGTCTTGAATGGGTTCGCGAAGCTGCAAAATAAATCATTGTAACAGTAGAAAAATGGAGACTTATGCGGATCTGCATAAGTCCAGATAAAGGAGAATTAAATTATGAAAAAGAATATTTTTGGAATTACAGTTTTAAGTTTGAGTTTGATTGGATTGACTTTTGGTCTTACATCTTGTGGTGAAGAAAAAAGTGCAAATAAAAAAGTACGCATTTCGTATGCAAATAATTACATTCCTTATGATTATATTGATGCAAACGGAAATGCAGATGGATATGAAATTGCAGTTCTTAAGGAAGTAGATAAGCTTCTTGACGATTACGAATTTGAATACATTGGAACTAGTCATGACGATGTTCTTCTTGGAACACTTCAGGGAAAATATGATCTTGGCGTAAAAGGAATCTGGATTACAGAAGAACGCAAAAAGAAATATGTATTCCCAAAAAATCCAATTGCAGCAAGTATCATCGGAATTGTAATCCGTACAGAAACAGCTGATGTAATTAAAGACCTTCCATCATTTGCAAAATATTCAGGAAAGCTTGTTCCAATCGGAGCACAGAATGCACAGTACACTGTAATCGATGAATACAATAAGGCAAATCCTAATGATGCAGTTCAGCTTGTAGCAGGAGACAGCTTTGGTGCAAGTGACGGTTATGTCTGGGTAAACGAAGGTCGTTATGATGCTCATGTTGATATCAAGCTTTCATTTGAAAACAATGTTCTTAAAGAAGGCGCTCCTTATGCAGCATATAAAGACAAGCTTACTTTTGTAAATTACAAAGGTATTCCAACATGGCCAATCTTCAACGCAAAAAATCAGCAGCTTGCAGATGCATATGATGAAGCAATTGCAAAACTTAAAGCTGACGGAACATTAAGCCGTCTTGCAATTGAATACTTTGGTGAAGATGTTTCAGCATTTCTTAAATAATTAAAAAATATAAAAGGGCGGATTTCCATTCGCCCTTTTTTTGGAGGTGTATATGGACAGACCTTTTTATCCTGAAAAAATATTTGAGACAATTCCAGTTCTTCTTCCATTTCTGCTTGTGACATTTGAAATTATTCTTGGAACAATTATTGTGGGATTTGTACTTGGATTTTTTCTTGCAAGGGGAAGTTTAAGTAAAAATAAAGCTGCAAATAGAATCAGTGGTTTTATTGTAAACGCTTTAAGATGTACACCTTCGATTGTAATGCTGTTTGTTGTTTTTTATGGTCTTCCGGTTTTATTCTGGTCGGCTTTTAAGATTGATATCAACGGCTGGTCAAAAGCATTCTATGTAATTTTTGCATTAGGAATTCTGTTCAGCGCAAGCGTTTCAGAAATAATGCGAAGCAGCTACTTAAGTGTTCCAAAAGGACAGAAAGAAGCAGCTCTTACAAGCGGTTTAACAGAAGTGCAGGCATTCAAGAGAATCATTCTGCCACAGGCTTTTGTGGTTTCCATTCCTAATCTTGGAAACAGTTTTATTTCTTTATTAAAAGAAGGAAGTCTTGCTTACACAATTGGTTTGATAGATTTGATGGGTAAAGGAAATATGATTATTTCCATGAACTTTGGTGGCTATGCAATTGAAACTTATATTGCACAGGCAATTATTTACTGGGTACTTACTTTTATTCTTGAACAGCTTTTTAAGCTTGCTGAAAAAAGATTTAGTAAGGGTCGTGTTTCTGTAAAGTAATCAAGGAGATTTAAATGTTTGATTTACAATTTTTATTTAAGACATTTTTTCTTTTGTGGAAAGCAGTTCCTGTAACATTTTTGATTACTGCAGTTTCACTTGTTGCCGGCGTTGTACTTGGATTTTTAATTGCGTTAAGCCGCATTCATAAGATAAAGGTATTGTCACAGATCAGTTCTGTGTTTGTTTCTTTTATTCGTGGAACTCCAATCATTCTTCAGATAATGATTGTGTATTCAGTAGTTCCTTCTTTTTTGAATGCACTTTTTGTAAATGCCGGAAGTAAAATCAATATTTTTGATTTGAATCCGATTTATTATGCGTTCATCGTTTTTGGTTTGAATAATGCTGCAATTCTTTCTGAAGTTTTTAGAAGTGCATTGCTTACTGTAAACAAAGGTCAGCTTGAAGCAGGCTACACAAGTGGTCTTACTTACTGGCAGACTTACAGACGGATTATTATTCCACAGGCTTTGACTGTTGCAGTTCCTAATCTTTGTAATGCAACTGTTGGTCTTATTAAAAATACTTCACTTGCATTTTTGATGACAGTTAAAGATATAACAGCAGTAGCAAAAATCGAAGCTTCTTATGGTTACAACTACATTGAAGCTTACCTTGATATTTTTGTTATTTACATAATCATTTGCAGCGTTGTTCAGATTCTGTTCAAGCTGTGGGAAAAAAATCTTGCTAAATACAAAGGTAAAACAGTTTAGTCGTAAAGAGAGGAAAAGAAAATGTTGAAAGTAACAGATGTACATAAAGCTTTTGGAAAGAATGAAATATTAAAAGGTGTAGACCTTACAGTTAATAAAGGTGATGTTGTTGTAATTCTTGGACCATCTGGTTCTGGTAAAACAACTTTCCTTCGAACACTTGCATTTCTTGAAAGTGCAGACAAAGGTGAGCTTGAATTTGATGAAATCAAAACAAGTCTTTCACATGCAAGTAAAAAAACAATTCTTGATGTAAGAAGAAAAAGCGGATTTGTTTATCAGAATTATAATCTGTTCAACAATAAAACTGCTTTGGAAAATGTAATGGAAGGACTTGTTGTTGCAAGAAAAGTTCCAAAAGAAGAAGCAAAGAAAATAGCTGAAGAAGCTCTTGCAAAAGTTGGACTTTTAGACCGCAAGGATTTTTATCCAAGTCAGCTTTCAGGCGGACAGCAGCAACGGGTTGGTATTGCAAGAGCAGTCGCTACAAAACCTGATGTTGTTCTTTTTGATGAACCAACATCAGCTCTCGATCCGGAACTTGTCGGCGAAGTACTTTCAGTTATCAAGTCACTTGCAAAGGAAGGAACAACAATGATTGTTGTAACTCACGAAATTGCATTTGCAGAAGAAGTTGCAACTCAGGTTGTATTTATGGACGGCGGTGTGGTTGTAGAAAAGGGAACACCAAGAGAAATTCTTTACACACCAAAAGAAGCAAGAACAAAGGAATTTTTGCATCGTATTTTATCTACAAGAGTAGAATATGTAATCTAAGGAGAGCATCATGTCAGTAAAAATAGAAACAAAATGTATTCATCTTGAAGAAAAAATAGAACAGGCAGAAAAAGAAGATGCCTGTAAAACATTACATTACGGTTCAGTAAGTTTTCCGATTTATCAGAGTGCAACTTATGCTCATCCTGCTGTTGGAGAAAGTACAGGTTATGACTATTCACGACTTCAGAACCCAACAAGAGCACAGGTAGAAAAAGTTGTTGCCCAGCTGGAAGATGGAATTGATGCTTTTGCATTGAGCTCAGGAATGGCTGCAATTACTCTTCTGTTTGAAATCTTTAATCCCGGTGATCATGTTATAATTGATTCAGATTTGTACGGCGGAGCAATCCGTCTTTTTGATCATGTTAATGCAAAGAATGGAGTGAATTTTGCAAGAGCAAACTGCAGTGTTGATGATGTTGAAAGCCTTGTTACAAAAGAGACAAAGGCAATTTACATTGAAACTCCCACAAATCCAATGATGAATGTTACAGATATTGAAAAGCTTTCAGAAATTGCAAAGCGTCATAATCTGCTTTTGATTGTGGACAACACATTCCTTTCACCATACTTTCAGAATCCTTTAAATCTTGGTGCTGATGTTGTAATTCACAGCGGAACAAAATATCTTGCAGGGCACAACGATACGCTTGCAGGTTTTATTGTTACAAATAGAACTGACATTCAGGAAAAACTCCGTTTTCTGATAAAGACAACAGGAGCAGGACTTGCACCATTTGACTGCTGGCTTGTTCTTCGCGGAATAAAAACTCTTGCAATCAGAATGAAGCAGTCTCAGGAAAATGCAATTAAAATTGTAGACTGGTTAAAAAATCAAAAAGCTGTTACAAAAGTGATTTATCCTGGTCTTAAAGATCATCCGGGCTATGAAATTATGAAAAAGCAGGCCCGTGGATTTGGCGCAATGGTAACATTCAATGTAACAGATGAAGCTTTGGCAAAAAAGATTCTTGGCTCAGTAAAACTTATTCAGTATGCTGAAAGCCTTGGCGGTGTAGAAACTTTGATCACTTATCCTACAACACAGACTCACGCAGATGTTCCAGAAGAGCTTCGACTTAAAAATGGAATTACACCTGCAACATTGCGTCTTTCAGTTGGAATTGAAGATGCAGATGATCTGATTGAAGATCTTGCACAGGCTTTTGTTTAATTTCAGAATAAAGGCAGGAGCAAATTATGAATTTTGAATTTGATAAAATTACAGATAGAACTCACACAAATGCAATAAAATACGATCTTGCAAAAGAACAGGGAAAGCCTGAAGATGCATTAAGTCTTTGGGTTGCCGACATGGATTTTCCTACAGCGCCATGTATTCAGAAAGCGTTGTCAGAAAAAGCGCTCCATGGAATTTACGGTTACAGCCGTCCAGATGAAAGATATTATTCTGCATTGAAAAACTGGTTTAAAAAACGACACAATTTTGAAGTTCAAAATCAATGGATTGTGAATACTCCGGGAGTTGTTTTTGCAATTGCGACTGCCATCAAGGCTTATACAAAAGAAGGGGATGGAGTTCTGATACAGAAGCCTGTTTATTATCCTTTTTCCAATACAATCAAAACTTTGGAAAGAAAAGTTGTAAACAATCCTCTTGTTCTGAAAAATGGTCACTACGAAATCGACTTTGAAGATTTTGAACAGAAAATTATTTCAGAAAGCGTAAAGCTTTTCCTTTTGTGTTCACCACATAATCCAGGCGGAAGAGTATGGACAAAGAGTGAACTTGAAAAACTCTGGAACATCTGTAAAAAACATAATGTGATTGTCGTAAGTGATGAAATTCACTCGGACATTGTTTTTGGCGAAAACAAGCACACTATCTTCGGAACTCTTTCAGATGAAGCACTGGAAAATTCCATAATCTGTACTGCACCAAGTAAAAGCTTTAACCTTGCAGGATTACAGTTTTCCAGCATCTTTATTGCAAACGAAAAACTCAGAAACCAGTTCAAAAGAGAAATCGATAAAACAGGTTATGACGAACCATCATTAATGGGAATCGTTGCTGCAACCAGTGCTTATTCCGATGGTGAACAATGGTTTGATGCTGCAAAAGATTACATCTGGCAGAACATTCAGTTTGCAAAAAAGTATATTGAAGAAAATGCTCCAAAGATTAAGGCAATCATTCCGGAAGGATCATATCTTCTGTGGCTTGATTTTTCTGGTTTTGAATTTTCAGATGAAGAAATCAATGTCCGCATTTTGAACAAGGCAAAGGTCTGGCTTGATAATGGAACAATGTTTGGATCAGAAGGTGCAAAGTTCCAGAGAATAAACTGTGCAACTCCCCGTTCAATTTTAGAGGAAGCATTAAAGAGAATCTGCAGCGTGATGGTTTAAGTAATTACTGTGAGCTATTTTACTATATAAAGCGACTTTTGAATAAAAAATAAGGTGGACTTATGCGTATCCGTATAAGCTCACCTTATTTTTAAAGTTTCACTTGCCGATTTTTCATATCTTTACTATTTTATATAGTACGATAATTAACAATTCGAGGTGAATTTTTAAATGGCTACACATCAGTTTCAGACAGAAGTAAATCAGCTTCTTAAATTAATCATTCATTCAATGTATTCAAACAAAGACATCTTTTTGCGCGAAATCGTTTCAAACGCATCAGATGCTTTGGACAAATTAAAATATCTTACAGTTTCAGATGATGCTTACAAAGGCATTAAGTTTGAACCAAAAATCGATATCTGCTTTGATGACAAAGCAAATGTACTTGTAGTTCAGGATTCGGGAATCGGTATGAGCGAAGAAGACTTGAACAACAATCTTGGTACTATTGCCCGTTCCGGAACAAAAGCCTTCATGGAAAAATTGACTGAAGAAGCTTCAAAAGACAGCGCATTAATCGGTCAGTTCGGTGTAGGTTTCTATTCAGCATTCATGGCTGCAAAAAAAATCGATGTTTATACAAGAAAGGCTGCAGGCGACGGTAAAGTAATGCACTGGAGTTCAGATGGAACTAACTCTTACGAGGTTGATGAAGTTGCTTCTGACAGCGATGTTGCAAAAAAATACGGCTTCGACAAACCTGAAACTACTGGTTCTGCAATCGTAATGGAATTGAACGACGATTCAAAAGATTACGCTTCTCGCTGGAAGATTGAAGAACTTATCAAAAAATATTCAGACCACATTGCATTCCCAATTTACCTTCACTACGAACAGAACAAGTACGACGACAAAGGTAATGTTACAGAAACAGAAAACAAAATAGATCAGGTAAACAGTGCATCAGCTTTGTGGAAGCGTTCAAAATCAGAACTTAAAGAAGCTGACTACAACGAATTCTACAAAACATTCGGACATGACGGACAGGATCCGCTTCACTATGTTCACACACATGCCGAAGGAACTCAGGAATATACAACATTGTTCTATGTTCCACAGACAGCTCCATTCGATATGTATCAGGCTGATTATCAGAGCGGCGTAAAACTTTATGTAAAACGCGTATTCATTACAGATGACGACCGTGAACTTTTACCATCATATCTCCGTTTTGTACGCGGTATTATCGATTCAGAAGATCTTCCACTTAATGTAAGCCGTGAAATTTTACAGCAGAACAGAATCCTTGATAACATCCGTTCAAGTTCAGTTAAAAAGCTCTTGAGCGAATTCAAGAAAATGGGTGCTGATGCTGACAAAGCAAAGCAGACAGAAGAAGACAAACGCTCTGACGATGAAAAGAAAGCAATTGAAAAATGGAACAAATTCGTACAGAACTTCAACCGTCCGATGAAAGAAGGTCTTTATCAGGATTATGCAAACCGTGACGAACTTGCAGAAATCATCAGATTTAAATCAACTGACGCAAGTGGAACAGGCGACAACAACTGGACAAGCTTTGCAGATTACGTTCAGCGTATGAAGCCGGAACAGAAATCAATTTTCTATATCACAGGAACTGACGAAAAGAATCTTCGCGAAAATCCACTTCTTAAAGCATACACAGCAAAGGGATTTGAAGTTCTTGTAATGGCTGATGATATTGATGAAATCGTTATTCCAAGCTTCGGAAAATATAAAGATTTCGAACTTAAGGCTGTAAACCGTGCAGGCAGCGACGAAGATCTTGGCGGAGACAAAGAAGAAGCTAAGAAAAAGGAAGAAGCATTCAAGCCTGTTGTTGATAAAATCAAAAAAGCTCTCGGTGAAAAAGTTAAAGAAGTTAAGCTTTCAAAAACTTTGACTGGTGACAATCCGTCTTGTATCGTTGTTGACGAAAACGATCCTTCTTACCAGATGGAACGCATGATGAAGGCAATGGGACAGGCAGTTCCAGAATCAAAACCAATTCTCGAAGTTAACGGCGATCATCCGATCCTCGCTAAGATCAAGGAATCTGAAGACGAAGCTTTGATTGCTGATGTTTCAGAAGTTCTTCTCGATCAGGCACTTTTGATTGCCGGCGTTGAATTAAAATCGCCTGCAGAGTTTGTTAAACACCTTAACAATCTTTTGAGCAAATAAGGAACTTAAAAATTCCCTTTTAAAATAGAAAAGCCCTTCAGTCTGGAGAAGACCGGAGGGCTTTTTGTCATTTAGACATTAAGAGTAAGAGTTGAGTTAAAATACTTTACTAAAATTATTACATTGGTTTGTAGAGAATGTAATCGTAGTAAGCATACTTAGTTCCATTATGCCAGTAATGATTAAGCCATTCGTCTACGCCAGTTCCGTTCCAGAGGTTACACATAATCTGCATTGGATGACTTGGAAGCTGTGCACCTTGTGGAGCATTAAAGCCAGTGTTGTTTACACCGTATTTCCATTTTCCGTCAACGTACCAGTTGATCCAGCCGTTGCCCCATTCGATTGCGTATTTGTGATATCCCTGTGATGCATCGAATCCGAGATCGATCATTACTTCGTGTCCGCCCTGACCGTTAACGTAATAGTTGAACTGAACTTTTGTTGTGTCTTTTCCTAAGATTTCAACATCGATTTCGTCCCATGGATTGTCTGTGTAAGTAAAGAATGAAGTTACAAGTCCATCACCTTTAGCAGCAATCATGTTTGTTTCGAAAGTTCCGTATGAGAACTTGTTGTTTGATCGGTATTCACCGCTTGTGTATGACTTTCCGTGGCTGTAAGTGTTGTCCAGCTTGATAGTCATTTTACCGTTGTTGAATGTTACGTGGTCTGGTTTCCATCCACAGTTAAACATTCCGCCGTTTGTCCAGTCAGCTTTGTTCCAGTTGCCTGTGTCGTAGTAATCCAATGGATTCCATGTTTCCCAGTTAACTGTGTATTTTGCAACATCGTCATTAGACTGAATGTCTTACAGATCTGCAACCTGACTACATGAAGTGATGCCGAAGATAGCAGCAGCGGCAAGAACTCCTGTTAATACTTTTTTCATACAATTTTCCTCCTACAAAAAAGTGCATGTTTTTATGAGTTGATTGTATGATTGAATTTCAACATGTGCGTATAAGATTTGTACGATAAATATCAAATTTATAAGATAAATTCCCCTAATCAATATTCCTTTTTTATATTCATTTTACAAATCAAATACCAGCAATAAAAAAAACACCGCTCCTGCGTGGAACCGGTGGTATTTTTTTGACTTACAGCTTCATCTTAAACACATATGTCTTGTAATCTTCGCCGGGACGACTGAAGCCTTCGTATGTGTCTTCTTCTACCAGCACATAGCTGTGATTTCTGTACCAGTCTACATTGCAGTCGCAGTCGGTCCAGAGCAACATGTTTTTAAAACCTTTTTCTCTGTAAAAATCTTTTGCCTGGTCGAGAATCTTTTTTCCCCAGCCTGATTTTGTGCTTACAAACAGGCTGAGTTTTACATCTTCTTCTGTCATGTAAGAGTAAGTTTTTTCGTCCATTGTTTTAATGTAAGAACGGCTTACTTCAAGCATTTTTCTGTAATCAGGATTTGAAAGATTGTCGTGAGTGGTTTTCCACCACTGGTCAGAACTGTTGTGTTCCCCTTTGCGGCAGGCAAATGCTACTGCGCAAAGTTCACCGTTGTCGCAGATCATAAACTGCATGTCATTGGAAGTAGCATTCTGACGGACAATTGCTTCAACATACGTCCGTCGAAATTCCATATCATCAACCGGAGGCGACCAAAGCCCCACCAGCCTGTCCACCAGTGATGGCATATGTTTTATTTCAAATTTTCTTAGTTCCATATAAATTCTACTCCGCCAAAAAAATCTGCAGCCCTTAGGGCGAAGCCTTTTTGACGAGAGGGTTCCACACGGGAGCACTCTTTTTTTTTTATTTATTTTTTTTCCAAGCCTCAATTGCTTCGAACATCTCTTTTTTTGTGATTTTACGACCGCATGTGTGTTCTTCGTCACAATAGCCGATTGCTTCGCATTTTGGAACAAAAAGTTCGTCGCAGATCCATTCCCATTCTGGAGAAAGAACACGGAGTTTTTCTTTTAATTCCATCGAGAGTGCGCGAATTTCTTTGTAGGCTCTTGAACAGAGACGAAGGTTCATAAAATGCATGAGGGCGCGGAGGTTGATCTTCCAGACGATTTTTGTATCCATTCCGAGAGGAAGAATATTTGCCGCATCTTCTTTTGGAGCGCCAAGTTCTTCAAGCTTCTGATATGTCTGCATGATGTTTCTCAAACCTTCTTTGTAAACATCTTTTGCTTCATCCTCAAACGGGTAGTAGAACTCTTCGTTAACATCCATTGTTTTTGCATCAACATAACGGGTTGAACTTTGAAGGCGTGTAGTTCCGACAATGTGTGTGTAAAGTTCACGGATTGCGCGGGCAGAGTAACCTTCGATTACACAGAATACGTCCGGGTATTCGGCAGTTCTTGTGTGGCCGCTTTTGATGCAGCTTTTTGCGCGTTTGATATTTTTTTCTTTGTCTTCAACCGGACTGTTCCAGCAAACGCCGGCGCAGTAGCCGATTGTGTTCAAAGGTTCTTTATCTGTCTGTGGTAAAATTGTAATCATTGTTACTCCCGTTTTACTTTTTTATATGGTGGAATTCTATCCGGCACCCGAATTATTCTGCGTGCCTTACATGCCTGTTGGAATGTCGATAAATTCAACGTTCAGCTTTTTTTCCTTTTTTAATTTCTGCATCACAAGATTTACACCGACTGTTTCTGTCTGATAGTGTCCGCCTGCAATGACGTTAATACCTGCTTCTTTTATCGGATGATAAAGCTGGTGTTCAACTTCACCGGTAATGTATGCATCAAGTCCGAGTGCTGCTGCCTGATCAAAATCATCGCCCGCACCGCCAGAAATAATACCGACAGTTTTGATTTTATCTTTCCCGAATGCAAGAACCTGTGACGGTTTTTGACCTTCAAGTACTTTACCTGCAAGTTCATCAAGAGAAAAGGCTTTTTTCAATTCACCGTAAACTCCGATTTGCATACCGCGCCATGTTCCGAATGTTTTTACTTTTGTAAGACCGATGCGCGAAGCAAGGCCCCAGTTATTACCATAAGGCTTGTTAGCATCAAGGGGAATATGATAACCGATAAGGGCGATGTCGTTCTTAATAAACGTACTGATTCTTTTATAAAAGCTTCCTGTAACAGTTTCGCAGCCGCCCCAGAAAAGACCATGGTGAACAAAAAGTACATCAGCGCCGATCTGAGCTGCCTTCAATGCAGTTTCTTCACAGGCATCAACTGCAAATGCAACTTTCTTGATTTGTTTTGAATCAGGCGCTGAGTTCTCAATCTGAATTCCGTTTAAAGAAACGTCATTTGAGAAATTTTCTTTTTTTAGAAAGGAATTAAAATATGCGTCCAGTTCGTTTAATGTCATTTAACGGCCTCGATTACATTTTTTGTAAGTGTAGCAGCATAGCTTGGAACAAAATATGTTCTGTTTCCTCTTACGCCAAAGCGAAGTTTTGCGTACAAAGGATCTGTGTACTCGATAAAGCCAAAGCCCGAAGTTTTATAATCGCTGACTGAGCTTAAATTGAAAGCGGCAGAAATTGGTCTTGCTGGATTTGTGATTCTGTTAAAGCATCTTCCGCTTGAAGCATCGCCGACGAGGACGAACTTTTTCGAGCTGTCTTCGAGTTTGTCTGCAATTTTTAAAAGGATTTCAAATTCCTTTGCATAAGCAAGATAGTATTTTGGATTATGTTCAAAAAATTCAGCTTCGTTTTCTGCATTTTTTGTTTGGTGGATAAGTTTAAATCTCAAGCCTGGATCAAATCTAAAACGCGAAGAATTTGTGAGGGTCGAAAAACCGAATTCGCCACAGTAGATTTTGTAGCCCTGCTTGGCAAGAAGAACAAGGTAAGGCTGGTAGGCGATTGTCGAAGCCCTTTTGTCAGGAACAAAAAGAACGATTTTGTCTGTTTCTGCAGCTTTTGTTTCTTCCGGGGAATATACGGTTAACTTGAGGCTTTTGTCTCCGAAAAGCTCTGTGTTCAGCGAATAATTTACGTCAGAACCTTTGTTGTAGTAAGTTGTTTCAACAGTTACCTGATATTTTGAAGGAGAAATAAGTCTCGGATAGTTAATGTGAAGTACGACGCCCATAAAAATAATCAGAACAAGCGAAATGCTCGAAGAAACAATGAACGGAGTGCTGTATTCATCAACATAAAGATGGTTGCAGAATCTGATAAAGCTTCTCCAGTTAGTTCCTGCAACAATTATTGTAATTATCAAAATTAAAATTTCGCTGATATTAAATCCCCAGTTAATAATCTGAAGAACATTGAGTAAAACTGCAAAAGGTGCAAAAAGTGCAAGCGAATCACGTCTTGTGTTTGTAATAAAATAAGTACGAAGACAGCAGATTGCAAGAACTGAAAGAATAAGAATTTCACCAAAAAAAGGAGTTATCAGCATAAAATTAATTTTATCTAAAAACAGTTGCAGTTTCAAGTTTTACAGCTTAAGGGGAAATTTAATTTATTTTTTTTCTATATAATAAGTAATTAACATTAAATGTTTACTTTAATAATTCCGATAATTGTGTTATAAATATAATATTATTAAAAATATCGAAGGGAAATATTCGCAAATGGCCAGACAGAAGAGAATAGAAGTTGATAGGGCAAAGATTTCAAAAGCCATCAACTCAGGAATTCCACTTACCATTACAACATATACACTTCCACACGAAATGGAAGTATACATGGGTGACGTTCTTACATCTTTCCTGACTGAACTTGATCAGATTCAGATGGTTGAATATCTTAACTACTGTCTTAATGAATTAATCACTAACGCAAAGAAAGCCAATACAAAACGCGTATACTTTAAACAGAAAAACCTCGATATTACAAATCCAAATGATTACGACGAAGGTATGAAAACCTTCAAAGAAGATACACTTAACAACATCAACTATTACCTCGACCTTCAGAAAAAGGCAGGCCTTTATGTTAAGCTTATCCTTCAGGTTCGCAACAATAAAATTAAGGTAGAAATCAGAAATAATTCAAGCCTTACACTTTTTGAATACAAGCGTATTCACGATAAATTATCCCGTTCACAGCAGTACACTTCTATTGAAGATGCATTGTCTCAGATTCTTGATGATTCTGAAGGTGCCGGACTTGGTCTTATCATCATGATTTTGATGATGGAAAAAATCGGTCTTACAGAAGAAAACTTCCAGACACTTTGTGAAAACGGCGAAACTATTACAAGAATCATTCTTCCATTGAGTGAAAAGACTCAGAGTGAAATTAACTTTATCTCATCAGAATTTGTTAAGCTCATTGATAGTCTTCCTCAGTTCCCAGAAAATATTACTCAGATCAACAAACTTTTGAGTGACCCAGATTCGAAGATGTCCGACATTGCAATGCAGATTTCAAATGACGTTGCTCTTACCGGTGAACTTCTCAAGATGGTTAACTCTGCAGCATTTGCTCTTGCAAGTCCTTGTCACAGCATTGCAGATGCAGTTCGTCTTGTTGGTATCCGTGGTATTAAAAACCTTCTTTTCAGTATCGGTGCGGCTCAGACTTTCAAAGAAGTTGGTGGTGATAAAGCTGATCTCTGGAAGCATGCTTATCAAGTTGCTTTCTATTCATATAACCTTGCACGCAACTTCTTCTCAAGCCAGCGTTCAATTGTTGAAGACTCTTACATCTGTGGTCTTCTTCACGATATGGGTAAGATTATTTTTGAAACATCACATCCTGACCTTTTGAACAAGGTTCGCGAAGTTTGTATAGCAAAGGGAATTTCGAACGACCTTATCGAACGTCTTATTGCAGGTGTAAACCATGGCGAAATCGGTAGTGAAATTGCAAAGAAATGGAATTTCCCTGAAGTAATCATTGATGTAATTAAATTCCATCATGATCCTGAAGAAGCTCCAGACAGCGTTAAGACATTAACAGGAATTGTTTACCTTGCAGATATTATGACTTACTATCAGACTGGCGAAGTTGCATTCTACCAGATTGATTCTGAAATCCTTTCATTGTTCAAGATTACAACAGAGGAACAGTTCAAGAAAGTTTCTGACAAACTTTTTGCTTCTTTCTCTAAAGACCAGAACAACTAACGAAGCGATTCAACCCATTTCTGCATAAGAATACCAAAGGCAACCCCTACGTTGAGCGAAGCTTTTAATCCGATCATCGGAATTGTGACGCAGCCGTAAGTTGCCTTTTTTATTGCCTCAGGGCTTGCTCCAAGTTCCTCAGAACCTAAGATACAAATCCCTTCCTTAGGAAATTTAAACTCATCAATTGGTGTTCCGCCGGTTTCGAGAACAAATATCGGTTTGTCGTCCGGGAGCTCGTCCAGTGACTTTCTTTCGTAGCCTAAAGTTTCGATACAACCCATTCCGCTTCTTACAGCGCGCGGATGTTCAGGATCACAGCAGAACGGCGAAAGGTAAACCTTTTCGGCACCGAGTCCTTCAGCGGTTCTGAAGATTGAGCCGAGATTGAATGGCGAGCGAATGTCTTCTGCGTATACAGAAATGCCGGGATAGAAACTGCGTTTTACAGTCTGTGTTTCGATTGAGCTTTGAGAAATTGTGTCGTGGTCCTGCAAATTTTCCTGATTCAACGAATTTCCCTGTTTCAGGGAATTTTCAAGGTCTTCAGGTGTTAAGATTTTTCCTTCATTGTTTTTGTGCGGGGCAATGATCAAGTCCCATTCTGCAGGGAATGTTCCGATTATAGCAAGAAGGTGGTTACGGGCAACGTTGCAGGCCCGGCGTTCGTCAAAAGGTTCTGCGTTAAGTAAACCGTTAAGCTCCTTAGCACCTTCAGGCGGCAGTTTCGGATCCAGCAAAAGTACTTTTACCAGTTCCTTTACATACTGAGCGCGAGGCATTGAATTAAAGGAATATTCCGAGCCTTTTTCTGCAATGCCGGCAATATCACGTTCCAAAGCCCCAAATGAAAGGGCCAGTTTTCGGCGTTTCTGTCCGCCTGAGAGTTGAAATAATTTCTGTGGTTCAATCATTAAGATTGATTATAATTAGAAAGCGAGTTTGAGTAAATCGAACATATCGTCAGAAGTCATGCTTCTTGGCAATGTATTCATTAAATCAAGCTGTCCTGCGTCTTCTGCAGCCAGAGCAAGCTGGTCAACAGAGAGAGAAAGATCTTTTAAACGGGCTGGAAGGTTGTTTTTTGCAATCTTCTGTCTTACATATTCACACAATGCTGTAACAGCTTCGTCCTGTGTTGCATTTTCTTCACATGCACGAAGAATTTTTGAAAGCTTTGCAATTCTATCAGCCTTAAATTTTGCAGCATCCTCAATGATGTAAGGGAGAAGAATTGAAGAAACAAGTGAACGTGAAACTCTGTAGCGGGCATTGATTGTCTGTGCCAGAGAAGATGCAACACCAGGAGAACTCATTGCACAGGCAAGAGATGCCATACATCCACCCTGAGTCAAAAGAACTTCGGCTGGAGTTGTAATTGTAAGGCTTGGAGAGCCGTCCATTGCGTATCCTAAAAGTTCAGTTCCTTTTTCTACGATCATGTCGCTGAAGAAGTTTGCTTTCTGAGAAATATAGCTTTCAATTGCGATACAGAGAGTTTCGATAGACATGGAAGCTGTCTGGTTTTCTGTAAGTGTAAGTGAAAGGTTAGGATCAAAAAGAACAAGTTTGCACAATGCATCTTTGTTTTTGATAAGACAGTTTTTGTTTGAGCGTGAATCGATAACCGGTGTAAATGGGGAAAAAATAAACGGATCACGCATAGTTGTCGGAATACAGATCAAAGGAAGTGGAGAAGTATTTGGAGCTGCTCCGTCAATAAATGTATAAAGGTCATGAACTTCGTAAAAAAGGGAACAAACGGCTTTTGCAACATTAATGGCTTTAGCACCGCCGACTGCAATAACCCCGTGAACATGTGCTTCCCGGGCAAGATTCAAAGCCTGTTCGATAGTCTGAGTATTAGCTCCGTCAATAATCTGGTCAAAAAGGAAGTAATCAACCTTATGTTCGTCCAATGGCTGAAGGATTTTGTCTGCAATTCCAACTTCTTTGAGCATAGGATCAATAACAACCATGAATTTTGAGCCGTAATCACGGGCATACTGACCGATACGGGCAATAGTGTAAGATCCTAAAACGATGTTTGGTGAAATCTTAAAGATAAAATCTGCCATTTTATTAATTCTCCAAATTGTGCATAAACAAAAAAAGACGGAATTCCTTCCGCCTTTTTTCTAATCTTAGTTAGATATATTAAATTCCAAAACTAGACATGATTTTTTCAGCAGTAGAATTAATCACTTCTGCACTAAGATATGATGGGTCTTTAATTTTTTCCTTGATCTGAGCAACTAAATCAAGTCTTACGTCAGGAGTTTCGTCAGCTACTTCGTTGAGGTAGTAAGCTTCAGCCATTTCTTTGGCTTCTTTTGATACGCTGATGGAATCTGCTGAAGATTTTACGCTGTCTGTACTGTGAGTGCGTTTTGTGCTCTGAACATTGTTAAGAGGTGTTACACCAGTAAGTTTGTCTATCATCATATAATCCTGCCTTATACCTTAATTATCGGTATTTTCCGGTGAAAGTTTAGCATTATTTCCAGAAACAAATACAGCAAATTCGCCTTTTATAGACGCTCTTGCAGCAAAATCGTCTCTGACCTCCGCAGAAGACCCATCCACTATTTCTTCATGCAGTTTAGTTAATTCACGACCGACGACAACGCGGCGATCACTATCAATATCGGCAATATCCGTCAGCAACTTTACAATTCTGAACGGACTTTCGTACAAAATAAATGCATTTCCTGCACTCATCAGTTCACGGAGCCGTTTGCGCCTTTTTCCGGGGCTTGGCGAAGTAAATCCCTCAAAAACAAGGGTTTTTCCACCAGGCCCTGCAACGCTGACCAGAGTAGCAAAAGCACTTGGGCCAGGAATTGGAGTAACCTTAAAACCTGCCTGTCTTACCTTGTAGGCTAAAACAGAACCTGGATCGCTTATTCCAGGCATTCCCGCATCACTGGCATAGGCAACAGACTGACCATCCTGCAACAGCTTAATGATCTTATCAGCCGCAATTTCTTCATTCTGAGACCGACAAGAAATCAAAGGTTTTCGAATCTCAAAATGGGTCAAAAGTTCAAGAGTATGTCTCGTATCTTCTGCGGCAACAACATCAACGGCCTTGAATGTTTCCAAAGCACGAAAGGTGATATCACCCAAATTACCGATAGGAGTTCCAACTATAAACAATTCTGACACACTAATATTATAGTAGGAAACCAGCGTGCTTGCAAGGGAATTTTGATAAAGCCGGAATGTGAATTATAAGCCAGAAAGTCGAAACCAGCGAACTCAGGCGCGGGCAAAATTCCCTAAACACCGAATAATTTTGAAAGGAACGATTTTCTGTTCGAAACTTTTACCTTATCAACATCGAGATAATGCTGTCTGACAAGCTTTTCGAGAAGATCGACTGTTCCCTGGTAGCCTAAAAGTGAAGAATCGATTGTCAGGTGATATGTACTCGAGTCCTTCCACTGTTGGCCGGTAAAATGAAGGTAATATCTTTCTGTGTCGTGGTCCTGCATGCGGATTTTATGTTCGGCCTGTTTGCGGCTGATTCTGTATTTGTGCTGCATATATTCCAGGCGGTCTTCTTCGTGTGCGGTAACTAAAATGTTGAGGACATTTGGGGAATCTTTAAGTACATAGTTTGAACAGTGTCCGATGATGATACAGTCTTCTTTGTCTGCAAGGTCAGAAATTACTTCGCACTGTGTATTGAAAAGATTTCTGTGACTTCTGAATTTAAGATTGTTGAAGTTGTAATTTTCAAGAAGGAATGATTCTGCAATATTTGAGTAAAGCTTTTCGTTGTGTTTTTTTACGAACAGTTTCGGAAAGTGGCCGCGTTCTGCTACCATATCAATAAGTTCTTTGTCGTAAACAGGAATTGAAAGTTTTTCTGCAAGAAGGCGGGCAATTACGCGGCCACCGCTTCCGGCAAGAGAAGTGATTGTGATTACGAGGCGTTTGCCTTCCTGGATTTTGAGCTTCTGTTCGTAAACAAATTCGCCGTCGATAGCAAAGTAGTGATGGGCAAAATCCATCTTGTTTGTAAAGAACTTCGAAATAGGGCCGACCAGAAGAACTGTCAGTAAAGTACCTTCGCGGACAGCACAGATCTGGCCAAAGAAATAGTAAGACATTCCGACTGCAATAGTTGTCATGACTGTATCTGATACAAGCTTACAGATACTGAATTCTTTTTTTGTTACATCAGTAACGGCCTTAACAAAAGCTTCTGTACTGAGCATGACAACATCGGCAACAACAGAACAGCTTACACCGAATGCCCTGAAGATACAGCCGATAACTGTATATAAAACAAGAAGAATGTAATGGTCTACAAAAAGTCCCTGTGTAAGGAACATCGCAACGTCAACAAGAACAGAAAATAAAAGGTTAACGAAAATCTGAAGAAACTGAATCTTCTGAAACTTTTTTCTTAAAAGAATAATCTGTAAAAGCAGAAGCAGAGTATTAAAGGCAAAGGTAAAAGTACCGAATGAAAACTGTGTAAATTTAAGGCTTGCAACATAAGGAATTACCGAAGTAGGCCCAGTTCCAAGCATCGATCGTGTAATAAAAGCGATACCAAGGGCGTTAAAGAGAATTCCTCCGAAGAACATGGAGTAGCGTTTAAATAGTTCGAGTTTTGTTCTCATAAAAGGTATTATAAGAAATTTTTGTAAAAAAGGAAATTTGAATTTACTTAAATTAGTGAAACGGAGTCTGACATGAAAGACAGGGGGGGGGTTACTTATTTTATTTGCCGTCGCTGGGTAACATCATCAACTTAAGCCCACTATTTAAAAATTTCAAAATATAATAAAATTCC
>SAMEA3663208__coassemble_176_pt1 | contig 29560 bp, 38 predicted proteins | sample SAMEA3663208__metabat2_high_PE_016 | metagenome-assembled genome bin SAMEA3663208 (sample SAMEA3663208) | pig gut metagenome | biome: pig gut; feature: pig-associated habitat; material: faeces | place: China | collected 2013
TATATCCTTATAAAGGTAATCATATTCTTCTTCAGTACTAAGACTAAAAACAGAAATATTACAAAATATAATTATGTATAATAAAAAAAATATTTTTTTCATCTTCTTCTTAAGCGCCCCAGTGGGGTGTCCGTATAACTAGCGTTTTAAACGGTGGCGCAGCTTGACTGCGACATCCGCTTTGAAATCCATGTTAGGACTTAATTTTATATCTTATTTTACCGATAAACAAGTGATATGGAAAAACTACCAAAATTACCATCTTTACTTGATAGAAAAATTTATAAAACAGGACAAACTCGTGGAGCTGACGATGATGAAATTTATCAAAACAGAGTAGGTCGAAATAGTACGATTTTAATTCCATTCCATCAATTCGAAAAATACAGAACTGAAAATGTTTACTCTATGGATTATGAAAATGGATTTATCGTATTGATTTCACCTGTGGACTATTTTGAAAATAAGAATTCAAATCTTATAAAACTGAAATTAAAGCTTGGTGAAAACTTACTGATTTTTTATGAAACTCGAGAAGATTGGATAAAATATAACCCAGATGAAAAAGGGTTTTCTGTTGCAACTAGTAGAATAAATCCTTTGGGTGGTGAATACATTGCAAGAATTCCTGCAACAACTGCTTCTGACAATGGTGGAAAAATTAATAAAGGATTTAATGCAACATCCTTAAAAGGTGCCGGAATTAGAGCCTATGAATATGCCTCAACAACTAATATTCAAAATGCAAGACTTCAACTTGAAGCAATTTTTTGGCATTGCCGAGATGCGGATTTAGTTGCCTTTGAAAATGGAATGTCTAAAGATGATGTAAAAAAGAGGAAAAGCTGGGTAATAGAAGAATCAAAAAATAGAGGACTCCTTGATTATAATAAACTCCAAGAAAAAAGAATTCTCAATTCAAAGAATACTGCAATCTGTCCTTTGTGCTTAGAAGAAATTTCCGCTAATGGATTTTTTAATAAAGTTCCACAGGCGGAAGGTAGAGAGGTCATTGATTTAACAATAACTCAATTAAATTTATTTCATATTCATGAATTACGATACGGCGAATTTAATCATATTCCTTATAATTTAGGATGGGGACACCATTTTTGTAATGTCGTAGTGAAAGATTCTGGAATTGACAATACAATAAAATGGATGATTGATGTTTTAAAAAGAAATTCTTTTAAAATTAATTAGCCATTTGTAATTCTTGAGAGTATTGATAGCTTGTTGGAAATTGATTAAAATCAAACAAAGACCCTTCAAAGAAAAATTTTTCTCTGATTTCTTGACACCATTTTTCTTCAATTTCTATCAAAATTGCTCTTCTATTTAGTTCGACAGCTGCTAATCCTGTATTACCTGATCCTGCAAAACAGTCTAATACAATATCACCTTCAAATGTTGTTGAAGAAATTGCATGTTTTAGCATTTCAATAGGCTTTTCAGCAGGATGCTTTCCTTTATAGGGTCTAACAGACGGAAATGACCAAACATCCGTGAATTCTACACTTGAATTTACCATAAATGGCCTTATTATATCTTCGTAGTCTGGCAAAACCGATAGCCCATTTTCTTTTAGTACAGAGATTATTTTTGAATACTGTTCTCTACTAGGGATATTTCTTCCTGTTTCCCAATTTGAAACACTACCACCATGGTTTACTTTTCCAAAAGCACCTATTTTTTCTGCCAGATAATGAGCAGAAATTCCCGTACTTTTTCTTGCCTCTCTTAGAAAATTTGCAAAATAGGATCTGTTCATATTGCCTTCAAATGCTGGTTCAGCAAAAATGATACGCTCTGACTGCGGATACCATTGGCGAAGTGCTTCTTTCTTCATTTTTTGTTTCCAGCCGTCAAAACCAGGTTCATTTGGCTTCGTCCAGACAATGTTTGACAAAATATTAAATTCTTCTTCCATTTTGATTTGTAGCTTTGATTCCATAGCGGAAGAACAAAACATGAACAAAGAGCCATTAGGTCGCAAAATTCTTTTCCATTCCTTAAAAAACAAAGACATCCAATCTATGTATTCTTCATCGGAAGAAAAAGCTGTGTCATTTCTGATATTGTCTTTTTTTGTAGAGTGATACGGAGGGTCAGTTAAAATAAGACCTATTGAATTCGAAGGAATTTTTGAAAGAGTTTTTAATGAATCGTTATTCACTAGTAATAAGTTATCAGAAACAGACAAATTTTCTTCATCGGAAAGAGAATTTGAAATTCTAAAAAAAACATTACTTCTGTTCATTTCTTTTCTCCTTTAAATATTTTTCAATAGATTCTCTTACTACCCAAGCAATCGATACTTTTTTTTCGGAAGATATATTTTCTAATTCTAAATATGCGTCCTTTGAAATAGATATACTTATTCTTACTGTTTGTTCGGAATCCGATATTGGTCGTTGTGGCATAACTATATTATGCACCACTTTGCACCACTTTGTCAATATAAAAAAAGCAGGCCAGTGGCGTGTCGTCCTAACAACTGGTTAAACCGCACAGGCCTTGAGCCTGTGTCGGCTTTGAACTTCTTGGTAGGCGATACAGCTTTCTTCCCAAGCAAGCATATTTCTTTATACATTACAATGTAGCCATTTTTACAGGCTGTAGGGTATATCCTAATTTTTGCATTATAGTTGAAAGCGTTTTATATTTTACGCTTTCTGCATTTCCGCTGCGTAAGTTCTGGATAGTAGTGGGAGAAACTTTTGCTTCTTTTGCCAATTCCCTTACAGAAATATTTTCTTCTTCCATTTTTTCAATCATAAACTCTGAGATTAAAAATTCATTATATCCCTTTTCAAATTCATCCTTGAATTTTGGATCTTGCATAAGTCGGTCAAATGTTGTCATAGTATGTTCCTCCTTTTACTCTGTTTTCATAATCCTCTCTGCATTTTTCAGCTTTCTCTTTTTCTGCAAGCGGAAGTTTCTGGCATTTCTTTTCAAATGCATTTGTTATGATTATTTTCTTTCCACTTGTAAAAAATGAAAGAAACCTATTAGGTTTAGGCTTAAATGCCCAAATACCATCCTCTTCAAAGTTAAATTTCGTTTTGTCCGAAATTTTCCCAAAGTCTCCCATACGTTTTACCAAATACAAGAGTTTCATCTGTTGTTGCGAATCAAGTGAATTAAAGTATTCAAAAGGCTGACTTTTGTTTTTCTCAGTGTAGTACCATTCTACAGTGAACTTCTCGCCTTTGTATAAAACGTATTCTTTCTTTTCCTTATCCACATTAAAAATGTAACACTATACTGTTACAAAGTCAAGGCATTTAAAAGTTCTTGACAATAAAAAAAATCCAGACAAGCTTGACTTGGCTGGATTTTATACTTTTTTATAATATTTCAAATGTCATAACACAATTCATTCCAGCACCAGGACCTTCAATCGAAATTCGTTTCACATTTGCATAAGTTTCAAATTTTAATGCTTGTAATGCTCCACAAATAGCTGGCATTTTATTTTGCAAAAACATCTCATTTCGAATATCTCCTGCACGAATTTTTACAGTTTTCTCACCTTTAGCCCGTGCTGGAATAATACGTGTTTCGTTACAATATTTTCGAATTTTATCAGCAAGTAATTCTTTCATATAAATTCTCCTAGTTTAAAATATCTGCGTATTCAGAAGGATTTTTTTCAATATTCGCAATATCATTAATTTTTGAGACATATTCATTATATTCTTTTGAATTTCGCTCAATGACAGTAAATACATCACAACTTTGAGAGCGATAGCCTTGTTGATATTGATTTTTTCCCTCAAATCTCAAAAGTAAAGGTTCTGTTATCATAGCTCCATAATAATTCATATAATTTAATTCATGAGCAGACACAACCATACAACATTTAGAAATTTGATTTTTTCCAGCAGTTACAAGATACAAATATCCTGCTGATGTAGAACTCATGTCCTCAATAGTTAGCAGATTCTCTTTCATAAAAATATAATCGCCCTCAACAAAAGATCTTGCATTTGAATAAGAACCTGCACTTAAAGATATGTAGAGATTGTTCCAATCACATCTATTAAGCCATGCTACGTAATCATTAGGATTTTTAAATCCATATTTTTTGCAAATAATCTTTCTTGCCAAATCAATTCTCTCTTGTTCCGTCTTTGTGTTTTTTGCAATGGTCAAATTATTTAAGCAAATCAGACAATTATATGGGTATTTTTTTCTACCGAACTCTCTTTCTCCAAATTTTAATCCAGTGCCTACTACCGCATCTGAAAAAGATAATGCTCTTTTAGATTGTAAAACAATCTTATCATTACCAAAAACTTGCAATTTCTTGCCAGTTTCATCTATTGCATAAAATTCATATAAATTCTCCTCATAATCAGAAAATTTCAAATAATACTCTTTGTTTCCTATGAAAAAAGAAATATTTGAAATTGTTTCTTGAATAAAATTATTGTTAACAGGTTCTCCTGAAAAATGTAAACCTGTAGGACTTCGATAAAAATAAATATATTTTATATTTTCTGTACCAGAAATTTCTATGTTATAATCATCAATTTTTTTATCCATTAGATTTGGCTTTTCTATATTTATATTTTCCTTATTTGTAGAAACACAAGAAATAATGGAAAATAAACTTATAAGGAAAAATAAAGACAGTATTAACTTCTTTTTGTTCATAAAATCCTCCTACGATTTTATTTTTTTGAGAAAATGTTGGAGAACTTTACTTATTAACAATAAGCGAGCCTATGGCACGTCCGCCTAACAATGGGTTGTACCGCAGCGGGCTTGACCCGCTGTCGGCTACGAACCTTTGTTATACGATATTTCTACCGTACAACAATTTTCTCCGTATTTATTTTTACAGATTCAACGAATCCATATTTTCTATATTACAGAAATTCTTTCTAATATTTGGAAAGAAAATTTTTCTGTTTTAAAATTTTTAGCGGCGTAAAGCCGCGTATTACCGCTATCTTGCTTTACCCGAAAGTTCAATTATTTTTTTCATCGAGCACCGACTCGATGAAAAAAACTTCCTTTTATTCTTCTTCAAAATAATCACTATCTATTCTTTTTAATTCATAACTATGCAATGGTGAAACACCTAAATTATATTCAATCATTAAATTTGCAAGTTCTATTCCGTCTATTAAAATTACTTTTGTATCATTCATAGGTTTATATTCCAATGCTTCTTTTGAAAATGATGAAGCTGTTATGAATATTCCTTTTTTCGCTCCTTGACCTGCCAAGGCTCCTACAAATTTTTGAATTTCAGGACGACCAATTATATTATTTTCTTTCCAACGTTTTGCTTGAATATAAATTACATCCAGTCCCAATTTATCTTCTTTTATAATTCCATCAATTCCTTCATCACCTGTTTTTCCAACAGCTTTACCTGCATCTTTTATTGAACCGCCATAACCCATTTTTACAAGTAAAGAAACTACTAACTTTTCAAAGAATGAAGGACTTATTTTTCGAATTTTATCAAGCAAATCTTCTGCTAAAGTTTTCTGAAAATCTTGAAAAGCGGTATCTATTAATTCTTCAGGAGTCTGATTTATATAATCGGTATCGATTTCAGCTTTTTCTTTTTTTGGATTTACTTTATTTTGAAACTCAACGAATTCTTCAAATTGTTTCAGAAATTTATTGTCAATTCTTTTAGGATTTTGACTTAAAATTTCTAATCCTCGTTTTGTAATTTTTATAATTCCTTTTGATTCTGAACTTATAAGGTTAGCTTTTTTTAGATAAGTTCTTGCCCAACCAACACGGTTATAAAAAACACTTTGCGTTCCACTTGGAATCATAATATTCAATTCTTCTTCAGTTAAAGAGAATTCTTTTGAAAGTGATTCTGTAATTTCTTTTATTTTATGTTCTTTACCATCTGCGACACTTTTTAATACAGGAAGCATCAAGGTTTGATAATCTGGAATTTCTTTCATTTTTATATCCCTTCTAAAAGCGCCCCAGTGTGGGCGTCCGTATAACAATGAGTTAAACCGCAAACCGGCTTGACCGGTTTGTCGGCTTTGAACTTCTTGTTAGGCGATATTAGTTATTCATAATGTGTCCACATTCTAAGAACACGAACAATTTTTTCTTCTTCAAAAACTTCGTAGACAAGCCTGTGTTGAATATTTATTCTTCTTGAATACTTTCCTGTCAAATCTCCAATTAGTTTTTCATATGGAGGAGGATTCTGAAACGGATCTACCTTTAGAATTTCTAGCAGATTTATTACAGACTGTTTCAGATTAGATTGTTCTATTTTTTTACTGTCTTTTACAGCCTGCTTCGAATATTTTATCGTCCACATTACCAGCCAAGATCCTCAACACTTTCATTCAAAGGTTCTTTGCTTGCTTCCAAAATTGATTCTCTCATTCCTGGAATTGAACATAAATACAGCGTTTCTTGAATGGAATTCCAATCATCCTCTGAGATAAGAACAGCGTTATTTCTTTTGCCAGATATTACTATTGGTTCATGAAAATTCTTTGTCTGGTCTATTAAAGTATAAAGGTTACTTCTTGCCTTTGTTGCGGTGATTACTGCCATGATATACCTCCTATATATTAAAGCGTACGATACACCGTACGCTTTTGTCAAGAGGTTACTACATTTTTGCAGTTACATTATCAATCAAGAAGATTGCATTGTTTATTTTATTCATCATTTTTTCCAAGTCCAGCTTTTCATTTTCTGTTTTTACGAAAACATCGTTTACGATAGCAACAGAAGTATATTCGCCAATTCTATATCTTGCAGGTTTAGAAATTTCCAAGCCTATTTTTCCTGACTCCTTAAGAATTAAATCCAGAATACCATATAGGTCATCTAGAGTTCGATTCCATTTTCCGCAGATTTTTACAAAAAGATTAATCTTGTCGTTGCAATAATTTTCTATTTGAAGATACAGTTCACAGTTCTTTTCGCTTGAAAGTGGGGTAAAATGAAACCACATTCCTAAGAAACCACCGTTTGGATTTGAAACATAATCCCAATGTGACCAGTCATCTACAAGTTTGCTTTCGATAAATGAATATAATCCTTTTGTTGCTTCCCAGGAATTTAATTGTTCAAACCGTGTAAAACTTTCTGATTCTGTTTGTATTTCCAAAAGGTTTGTCAGGTAATCGGAAAAAATTTCACTTTTTGTATTTTGACTTTTAAGAAAATCCAGAAAATCCTTACGACTGATATAATTCCAGCCTTTATCTATGATTTTCTGAATGTTATCCATTGTTTCCAAGCCTGTTTTTAGATAAATACATACAAGTTTGATGTCTTTTCCATATTCATCTTCAACAGTCTTTTTATACCGTTCAAGTTGATTGTCATGTTCAGAAGTATTTACTTTATCTTCAATGATAATGACATATTCATCGTTTATTTCTGCCCAAATATCAATGTTTGCCCATTGTCTACCGGCATTTACTTTTTTAATGTCCTTTTTCTCGATTTTATATTTAAATGAAAGAAGCTTTTTAACGAATTCTTTTCCAGCGTTGCATAATTCGGAATTCTCTTGGATAAATTTATCATTTGCCCATTGTAAAAGCCATGTGATGAAAGCATCCTGTGAAAGCTCTTTCGTTGCAATAGAAAAAAGATTTGGTCTCATATTTTATCCTCCGTCTATAATAATAAAGATTCTAATTATCAAATCATGATAGTTTATTTTCTAGTTTTTCTATTTGAGTCCGTAGTTCTTGAATTTGATTTGAAAGAGTTTCCAAAGTCACGTCTTTCTTTTGACTATTCTGTTTTGATTTTTGTCTTTCCCGTTCATTTCCCATGCAGTCAACAATTATTCCAACGATCACATTCATAAGAACATAAGCTGCCGTAAATGCATAAGTTATAAAATATAGCCAAGCCCACGGGTATTCCTGAATGATTGGTCGGGCAATCTGGCTTACCCATGAATCGAATGTAATGATTTGGATTAATGACAACAAGGAATTCCCTAGATTTCCAAAAAATAAGGGATAAGAATCGCCAAAAACATTTGTACCTATTATTGCATATGCATAGGCAAATATGGATAGGAAAAAGAAAGTCCACAGAATTCCCGGAATTGCCTTTATAAGCCCCTTAAATGTTGTACGCAGGCTGGTAATATCATTTACAAGTTTAAATGCTTTTATGATTCTAAGGGAACGAACCGTTTTTAAAACCTTAAAAGATCGGAAAACTCTAAAGACTCGAAAAATCGCAAAATATGATAATGATGAAATTAAAGAGACAACAACGATTATCAAATCTGATATATTCCATCGATTTACATGGAAGTATGCGTTTCCGTTTTCATCATTCCTGTTTTCGCCAAAAAAATCTCGGTTATAAACAATCGCCTTAAAAATTAATTCTGCAATAAAGATGTAAAGACAGATTTGATCAACCCAAAATAAAACGTTTTTGAACGATTCTGAAATATTTTTTGAAGTTTCTAACCCTATTGAAACGGTGTTTACTATAATTACAAGAAGCATAGAATATTCGTAAGGAGTATCTGCTTCACCGTCTACGTAGTTACGAAGTTTGACAAGAGTATTGCTTTTAGATTTGTTCATGGAAGTTCCTTTAAAAACACAGACAGGACAAAATTATCCTGTCTGTAATAAATTAACGATTAGGTCTTGTAGCAGTTTTTTTACCGTTTTTATCGTAAGTATAAATCCAGCTTCCATTTACGAAGTTAATTGAAGTTCCAGCTGCGTTTTTGAATTCACCTGTGGAACTTACTGACATAGTAGCAATTTTTTTACCTTTTTCATCATAAGTGTAATACCAGCTACCATTTCTAACAATGATAAAATCAATTCCAATCCCCAACAGAGTGCCCGTTGAACTTTTTGCCATCGTTGCCGATTTCTTTCCATTTGAGTCAAGAATGTAATACCAGCTTCCACTGTCCTGAACATCAGAAATAGCCATAAAATCCTCCTAAGATTTTAATAAATTTTTTGAGAAATATGTTGGAGGATTTTCTTATTAACAATAAGCGGGCCACTGTGCCCGTCCGCCTAACAATGAGTTAAACCGCACAGGCCTTGAGCCTGTGTCGGCTTTGAACTTCTTGTTATGCCTTGTTACTACAAAAATATATCTTTTAGCGGCAGCACCGACTGCCGCGTACAAGCAATTTCAGTACAAATAATACCTTATTGAAGTTTCTGCTATTTCTTTCATTATATCAAACATTTCTGTAACAGACCACGGCTCTTCTCTGAAATACATTGAAACTGGGGCAAATGAATTTACATTTGCATTTCCTTCTTTTTTATACACATAAATTTGATTTAAATTGTAGAATTCATTCATCATTACGACTTTTGAACGAACAGTACCAGTTTCTTCTGTATCTAAGGCAAAATCACACCCCCAACCAAAACAAACAAAGGGTGTAATTTCTTCATAGTTCATCATTGTACGAATACCAATAAGATTTTTTCCAAGTCTTTCAATTGCATTTCCTGTTGCCTGTTTTGCCTTTCCTTCTTGCAGGCGTTCTTTATTTGTTCCCTGCCGTTTTATTTCCGCAATTACAAGAGGAAACTTTTCTCCATTTTTTACCAGATAGAGTATTCCTCCATCTGGAATAATAGTTCTGTCTGCAAATTCATAATTGAATTCTTTACGAACGCCTTTTCTTTTTATGAAGTCCATCATGTACTTTACTTCTATTTGATGGGAGAATTCCAAATCACAACCTGAAGTAAAATATGTTGAGAATTCTTTTTTATTCTTTAGATAATCCATGACCATTGCCATAGATTTATAAACATCTTTATCATCTTGTTTTGATTTTTCATTTTTAGGTTTATGTTGCTCTTTTCTTTCTCTTAAACTGTCATGCTGGCTCATTATAAACTCCTATTTTTCCAAAACAAAAAGATATTCAGAAACATGAATATCTCTGCTTCGTAAATTTCTGCTTCCGCGGAAAGTATTGTATGTAATTTCTACAGTCTTTACTTTTCCATATTTTTTAAGCATTTCTGACATTTCATTAAAACTGATGAAACCTTCTGAGTTATATGAAATAATTGCGAACTTGCTCGACAAGTTTGCAATTATTTCTTCCATTGATTTCAATGCTGAGTAGGGCTTGTTAAAGGCTGAGCGATTCCAGTCTTGCGTGATTCCGCTTACTTTACTTACATCTACATCCAATTTATTTTTTATGATTAGATTAAGCATAAAATAGTTTGACCCGTACGGATGCTGATTATACGGCGGATCAAGATAAGCAATATCAAGATTTTTTAATTCCTTTGAAAGTTCAACGGTATCTTTCTGATGGATTTCCAGCTTTGAATTAAAATTACTGAGAACAGGTTCTTTTAATTCTATTTTTCCAAAGATTCTTGTAAGTGCATTTTTCCCTGCGGCTCCAAAGCAACCAATACCTGTGTTTTTATCTTTATAAAAACCTTTAAATACCCCGCTTGTATTTACATGAATTGATGCTTCTGTAACTAAAGGGGCAAGAAAGAATTTCTTTAGATTTTCTTCTTCTATTACTTCATCGATGAGTTTCCGATATGTATCGATTAGAACGGCATTCTCATGTGTATAAAAAACTCTTTCGCCTCTTAAAATATTATTGTCATCTTGGGGTGCGTAATTTTCTGCAATTATTCCAGGATACTTTCTTTTTGTGCAAAGATTTTCAATTTCTTTCCTTAACTCTGCACAAATTTCAGCAGGATAGTCTTTCTTATTTATTAAGTAACAACTGTTAATAAGTGAAGAATAATTTTCCAAATCATTTACTATTAATTTTGAGGAATGCTTTTTTAACATTCTCGCAACAATTCCTGAACCGGAAAATAAATCTGCGCAAACTAATTTTTTCTTTCCAAGCTTACTTTCTATTTCTTCAACTTCTTTTTCTATTTTTCCTATTAAACTTCTTTTATTTCCAAGATAAGTAATAATTTGAGTTGTAAGAAAATCTTTGTTTTCTTCCTTTTCCATTTCTTCAAAATCCATTTTCTATTTTTGGAGAAATGTCATGCTTTGAAATTTTAAAATACTAAAAATCCTACCGCCCCAGTGGGGCGTGAGCATAACAATAGGTTGTACCGCAGCGGGCTCGACCCGCTGTCGGCTACGAACCTCTTGTTATACGATATTTCTACCGTACAACAATTTTCTCCGTATTTATTATTACAGATTCAACGAATCCATAATTTCATATTTACTACATTTCAAAACTTCTTTCTATACTTGAAAGAAGTTTTTATGTTTTTACAATCTTAAGCGGCGTAAAACCGCGTTACAACCGCAATCTTGCTTCGCCTTAAAGTTCAATTAATTTTTTCGCCGAGCTTGACTCGGTGAAAAAATATTCCTTACTGAACTATTTTTTTATTCTTTAAATATGTTCCAAATTTTTCATCTGAAATTACTTCATCATATTTACTTTTTACTTTTCCAAGTGCAATATCTTCTGTAAGATCAGATATAAATTTCTTAAAATCTGGCGAATCCTCTGCTAGTCTATCAAGTGTATCCCAATCAATGGTTTCATTGTATCTAGCAGGACATACTATTTCAGAATCATTTATATTTTCTGCGTTCAGTTGAATTATTCCAATTCCAAAAGCATTTGAAAGTCGCTGAATTTCATTTTTAAAGTCGGGCTCATTGTTTAATTTTAAACAAACTAAATAACCTTCATTTGCCCAACTTGAATTTGAAACTGCTTGGAAAAAGCATTGACGTAAATTTCCATAATCAAGATGTTTTTTCATCTCAAAAGAAAATAGTTTTATTGAGTTTATGTTTAAGGAAATTTGAAGTTTCATTGTTTCTTTTGAATAGTCACCAAATGGAAAATAAACTCCCACCAAATCTGGATGCAACCATTCATTTGCACCTTTTACTTTTCTTACAGAGTTTTCTTGGTAGATAGTCTTTGCATAACAATGAAAATGTGGATTGTCTTTTACATACTTCACAAGTAACGGATGTAAATCTCTTTCGTTGAAATCGCTTTCACGATATTTTTTTATTTCTGCAGATTCTTGTTTTTCAATTTCATTTTCTATTTGAATTGAATTTAAATTTAGACTTCTAAGTAAAAATCTTGATGGTCTTTTTGAAACTTGAACAAAAGTACTTTTCTCGCCGTTATCTTTTGCATCAACATACAATCTTGCCCCAACTGTTGCAGACGGTGTTTTTCCTAAAGAGCCTAACTTTTTATCAAATCCAAATTCCACGGCTTTTTCCCAAATTTCATCTGCCGTCATCGGATTCTTTGTTTCATTAAAAACATCTACTATTAAATCAAAGAAAGTATATTGTTTTTCCATTTTTTTATTTTACCTTCCTCAAAAGCGGCTCAATAAGCCGTCCGTGTAACAACGAGTTAAACCGCACAGGCCCTGAGCCTGTGTCGGCTTTGAACTTCTTGTTAGGTTAATTTTTACATTTACCAGAATATTCCTTACACTTTTCTTCAAGTAATTTAAAGTCGTTACATCTTTTTGCAAGCGGAGTCGAATTACCATTTTTCATTTTATATTCATAAATTGATTTTGCATTTTTCAAAATTCTATCTGCCAGTGAAGTGATAATACGATACTCTGCCGAAAGCAATGCTTTATATGATGGATTTGATTCTTTTGAAATATCTACATAAATGCACTGAGACTTTGGAACAGGAAACATATTGTTTAGATTTATAACAGCGTAATTTCCAACTTTAAGGAAATCCATATTATTTTTCATTTTTTTGTGTTTCTCTTTGAAAGAAGAAAGAGGTGCAAAATAATCTAATCCATTTACTGTCAAAATAATTCCGATATATTTTCGCTCAATTTCTTGATTTTCTTTTTTGTTATGAAACAAATGTGGAGCAAAAGGAACAAGATGATCAATGTATGAGTTTTCTATTTCATAAATTTTCAAGTTTTCCATATTTTCTCCATAAAAAAAAGGCAAGCTCTAGGCCTGCCTTGTTAAGTTTCGCGCATAAAGGCCGCGATATGCCTCGTATAACTTCCTTATCTAGGTCAAGGGAAACCTCTTATAACTTGCTCTTTAGAGGAGAGCGAGCCTCACTAGTAAATTTTATATCATGGGAAAGTTTTTCTGTCAATAAGTTTGTTTATTCTGTCCATTTATAGGGAACAATTTTTAAACAAAGCATTATTTTATGTCCGATATGAGAATCTTCTATTTTCCAGATAATATGATCAACTTGTGTAATTACAAATTTCTCTGTTTCGGTATTTGGCCGTTTTATCCATCCATCGAAATTTCTATGATTGAAATAATCTCCTACATTGAAAGTACCTATAGGAGTAGAACTTTCAAATATAATACTTGGATCATTTGCTAGAGAGTTTTCACAAATTTCTAAATAATATCTAGTCGGTAGTAGTTTATTATTCATTATCTTATCCTCCAAAAATTTTAGAATTCTTAAAATTCAATCTGAACATTCTGTTCATTTTTTCTTTGTTGTTCTGCACTAAAAGCTTTTTCTGCATTCATATACTTTGTGCATTGAGCATTGTCTACATAAACAATAATCGGGCCGCGTGATGATTCACTGAATATGCTTGAGTTATCTACAAAAAGATATATATTTCTGCCATTAGGTTGCCATCTAGCACAAAGGGCATAGCATTTTCTGAAATACTCATTTGTATATGATTCTTCAAATTGAGTTGCTGTTGTTCCTATCTGCTTCATTATTGCATTCTTCATTGCAGAAAAAACAGATTCATATTTTCCGGCTGACAAGTCGTCTGTACGTTTCTGATTTTTGATAATCATCATGAGCGTGTAATCATTATTTTTATAAGACTTTGTAAAAATCAAAGTCATAGAATTGAGATTTTCCCAATGCTCATTTTCGATTGTGTAAGATTTGGTACATTCAGATAATAAATAGCATCCAAGTCCTGTTAATGCTCTTGAATATGTACTTCCCGATAACAAGGAAAGCCCATAGTCCTTTATAAAATAAACATCAGTTTCATTATTTTCTGTAATATCCGAACCGTCGCAAAGAGAAAGGACATAATTCATATCTTTTCCCAAAGGAAGCTTATCATATGTGAAAGAAGAAAGTATTTTTTCGGCATTTTGTTTTTTCTTTTGTTGAATTATTTCATTTTCTTTTCTCTTTTGCTCGGCCAAAATTTCAGCCTGACGTTTTTTTTCTTGTTCTTTTTCTTGTCGTTCTTTTTTAGCAGCTTCTTCTAGCAATCTATTTTTTTCTGCTTCTTTTTCAGCTTTGATTCTTTTTTCTTCTTGTTGCACGGCTAATAGTTCCGCTTGTTGTTTTTCAATTTTCTTATCCCTATATGTATTAAATTTCCAGTCATATCTACCAAATACGGTAAAATTTATATTAAAACAATTTGTCCATGAATTATCAGTAAACTTTGAATTTTCTAAAAAATCCAATCCAATTTTTACTCCCATTATTTTACGTTTTGCAGTAAAGTTTATTCCAACATTTTGATGTGTTATAAATTCAAAATTCCCATCCTTGTAACCATAACTGCCATCAGAAAAAGGTATTTTATCAGATTCATTTGCAAATAATATCCTACTAAAAGAAATTGAATATGCAGGACCGACTCCAAAAGTCCAATAGTTTGTTCTATAAGCGAAGTTTGGAGAAATGAGAAAACTAAAAGAAGGATATAATTCTGTTTCTCCGTGATAATAATTATTTCTATAATCTTTGACAGGGTAATAATCAGAATCGTTTATTATATGATAATTTTCTGTTCCTGAATAATCAGCGGAAATAAAAACTTTAATCATCGATGCTGTAATTCCTGTATAGATGAAAAATCCTATCTTCGAATCTTTTGTATAGAAATAAGAAAATTGTAAAGGTATTGTTATTGGAACGATGTTTATAGATTTTAGAGACAATTCATCAGTTTTCAAATTTTCAAAGCCAATTGGCCTGATACCATATCCCAACCCAAAAGACATTTCAGAAAAACAAGGAAAAGTAAATAATATTAAACTTAGTAAGCAAAAAAATAACTTTTTCATTTATAGGTAAAGCTCCCATCATATTTTGGAGAAAATCTGCCGGAAGATTTACCTTATTAACAATAAGTGGCGCACTGCGCCATCAACCTAACATTGTTTTAAACCGCACGCGGCTTGACCGCGTGTCGGATTTGAAAACAGTGTTATACGAAAATATATCTAATAAGCATTTTCATTTATTTTCACTTAATAAATGAAAATATTCTTCTTCTTGGAAGAAACTCTTCCATTTTGTTTACTTTCCAAGCGGCGTAAAGCCACGTACTATCACTACCTTGCTTCGCCCAAAAGTTCAATACTCATTTAAGAAAGCAAGCTCGACTTGCTTTCTTAAATATTCCAATTTAAAACGGCTTCTTCGTCCAAACCCTAAAGTTTAATAATTCAATTTTTTTCATCGGGCTTGAACCGATGAAAAAATGTTCCATTTATTTCGTGGCATAAATCCAAACTTTTTTAGAAGAATCGGTTGCATGTTCACCAAACACTATATCATTTCCTACCGTTTTTAAAACATTTATTTCGCTTTCAGCTTCATAATTAGACATTCCTTTTGACAAAAGAAAATCTTTTATTTCACTTAAAGAAACATTTGTCTGTACTTCATGGTTTGAAATTGTATTGTTATACAAATACAATCTTAACGAAGCAATATTGGAATAACTAACTTCACTCCAATAAGAAATTTTACTAAGTGCGGTATTATATGTCGATTGTGATATAACCCCCACTTCAACTTTATAAGTTGTATAATCATCTGATGAAGATGGATTGCTGCAACTCATAATTCCAAAACAAATACCCGCAATCGCAAGCAAAACAAATAGTTTTCTTTTCATAAAGTCCTCCATTTTTTTATACAGACTTTATGCTTGTAAACCAAGCACCCCAGTGCGGGTGTCCGTATAACTAAAAATTAAACCGCAACGACGAAAGTCGTTGTCGGCTTTGAATTTTATGTTAGGCGTTTATTTTCAAAAACTCTTCGGGACTTAAAATTTTTACAGGAGAATTCTTAAAGCCATTCTTTTCATCACGCGTAATTATATAATCTAATTTTTCATTCTCGGCGCATTTCATTTGCAAACCATCTTCCAAATCATTCCAGTCAGAATTATTGCATATTGAAATAAAGAAATCTTTACTCTCAGAAACTATTTTAAAATGTTTACAAAGGTGTAAAACAAGAGCTTTTCTTTCATCAACAGTTTTATATTTCCTAAGAATGAAAAATAAATCAGATAACGAGTGGGATGAAATATAACCTAAATTTTCCATTCGTACGCATGAATTAATAATTTTTGAGGCATTCTCACTATAAGGCTCTCTATTCTGAACGAGGTCAAGAATAATGTTTGTATCAATTAAAATACGCATATTTTTCATCCAACGCAGATTCTAACTCAGCTTTTGCGTTTATTTCTGAAGTAACGCTCCCCTTTATGCTGTTGAAGAAGGATAATCCATTTTCAATTTCTGAAGATTTTGATTCTTTTTTTGAAAAGATCAAATTGTTTATTTTATCCAAAAGAATTTCTAGGTCGGGCAAATCAAGCGTATCAAGTTGATTATAGTATGAATAAGCCAAATCAGACATAAGCACCTCCAATACTTATATAATACAACGAAAACATAAAAAAATCCAGCCAAGCTTGACTTGGCCAGATTTTTCTGTTTTTTTATTTTAGGATAAAGCCAAATATCCTTTTCTGATTGCAAACTCAAGCATTTGTGGTAAGGATTCCACTGGAATTTCGCCTCCTCTAGCCACTTTACCATTGGCATCTTTCCATGCATATTTTACGGACTTACGTTTACCGCTACCGTCGTCCCAACTTGCAATTCCGAGGCGAATTTCGCAATTCTGATTATTTCTTGCAATTTCAGAATATTTAACGTTCATATTAATTTTCCTTTATTAATTTCCAAAGTTACCAGTATATCCTAGTTTCTTTAAGCGAGCCTGTGTCTTTAGAGGAATTGAAGTTCCATCGAATTGCTGATTACTAACTCCAAAATCTATTTTTTCTAAGGCTTCTGGTATTACTACTTCTGAAAGTTGGTTACAGAAACAGAATCCATCGCCACTTAATTTTTTTATAGATGCAGGAAGAGTTATCTTTTTAAGCTCTGGACACCAACCAAAACCACCAATTACCTTGCATCCTTCTTCAAAAACTACCTCTCGTATTGTGGAATTTTTAAAACTATAGTTTTCTGGAGCGCCCAAATAACCTTCATTTTTTGCCCAGGTTGAACGAATGATAATAGATTTTTCTTCAAAATCTACATATTCAGTTTTGATTTCTGTTAAATTTTTTAATTCATTCAGAGATCCTTTTATTGTAATGTAAAGGCTCTGAGGTGATTTTCGATTTTTTTGAGCAAGAATTTTACATTTTTCAATACTTGCTGGAAGTTTATATATAGTAATGTGACTGAAAGGCGTTCCTCTTGAATAAATTTGAGTTAATGAAAAAACTTTCACACCTTCAGGAATTTTTATTAAAATTTCACCAACTCCCTGAAAACCTAAAAATTCAGATTCAACGGCACTAACAGGTATATCTTCTATTGTTGACGGAATGTCATATACTTTTTGATTATTTTTAAATCCAGTGATAATAATAGATTCAACATCATCAGAAAGTTTGTAATTAAAATCGCTTGCAGGGTTTGCTGCAAAAAGCGAAAAGGCTGTAACTAACATAAAAGTTACTAAAATCAAGATTTTTCTCATAAAAATCCTCCTATGATTTTTTTTGTCATTCAACGAATGACTTTGGAGAAAATTATTGTGGATTTTCTTATTAACAATAAGCGGTGCAGTGCACCGTCCGCCTAACTACGCAGTTAAACAGTGGCGCAGCTTGACTGCGACATCTGTTTTGAACTGCATGTTAGGCGATATTATACAACATTTTTACTGTTCTGCTTCAATAATTTTCTTGATTTCTGGAATTCCAAGAATTTTACCGCTAGAAACTACTTTTGCATTTATAGAAAGTGTTGGCATACTCATGATTCCTGCCTCCATTACTTTCTGCAAATCCGTAATATACTCGACATTTGCCACAAGATTCATCTCTGCAAGAGCGTCAATTACATTCTGGTGTAAAGTCTGACAACCTTTGCAGCCACTTCCATAAACTTTTACCGTAAGATTTTCCATAAAAACTCCTTTTTGGGCAGGCTTGACCTGCCAAAAATACTATATGAACAATACCTGCAAGGCATTGAACAAATATCCGACTAAAATAATGCCGATTACGCAAATTGCAATGAACACAAAAAGCAATTTTCCTTTTACAACTTTTTTAAGCATGACAAGTGAAGGCAAACTCAAAGTTGTTACAGCCATCATAAAGCTCAAAACAACGCCAAGCATCGCCCCCTTTGCCAAAAGCGATTCTGCAATCGGAATACAGCCGAAAATATCAGCATACATCGGCGCTCCTAAAACCGTTGCAAGCACAACACCGAACGGATTGTTTTTTCCAAGCACAGTTTCTATCCAGTTTTGTGGAATCCAATTGTGAATAAATGCCCCGATTGCAACCCCGGCAATAATATACGGAAATACCTTCTTCAATGTTTCAAAAACCGAGCGTAAAGCGAGGTTTAATCTTTCTTTTTGAGAAATCTTTTCTTCAGAAACTTCATTAGATTTTCCGTTCTTTATAAAATCCGCTACTTCGTTTTCTAAATGAAGTTTCTCCATAATCGTTCCGCCAACGACCGCAATTACAAGACCGAACAAAACATAAGCGACAGCGATTTTCCAACCGAAAATACTCATCAAAAGAACGAGCGAGCCTAAATCCACCATTGGAGACGAAATCAGAAAACTGAATGTCACTCCGAGCGGAAGCCCACCTTTAGTGAACCCCATAAAAATCGGAATTGACGAGCAGGAGCAAAAGGGTGTTACCGTTCCCAAGAGAGCCGCTATAATTCTTGCTGCCATTCCTTTGAAACGGCTCATTATGCGCTTGCTTTTTTCAGGCGGAAAATAAGACTGAATGTAAGAAATTATGAAAATCAGCACAAACAAAAGAACGCTGATTTTTATTACATCGTACAAAAAGAAATTTATGCTTCCGCCAAGCCGAGCATTTGTATCAAGTCCAAAAAAATTGAGAATATTTTCAGTCAGAACATTAAGCCATTTCATTCCAAGTATTTGATTTTGAATAAAGTCCCACATAAAGCCTCCTATATTGATATATTCACAAGTATCAATGTTTATACTAAAAAAATACCCTTTCTTATTTACAAGAGCATTCTGATTTCTTGTTTTTTTCACAGCTGATTTCAGAAATAACATTCTTAAACTCAGAGAAAGTTTTGCAGTTGATAGAATAGTAAGACCATTTCCCATCTTTACGGACAGAAATCAAATTACAGTCGCTAAGAATTTTCATGTGATGAGAAAGAGTTGATTGAGTAATGCTGAACTCTTCAAGAATCTTGCAGGCACAAAGTTCTCCAACAGTAAGCATTTTTATAATTTTTACACGGTTTTCATCTCCAAGTGCCTTGCAGATTTTTGCTATTTCTTGTTCATTCATATTTTACCCCATATTGATAAACTTCAATATGAAATATACTTAATATATTGATGATTGTCAATATATATTTCAACTTTTCTTGCGCCCCAGTGCGGGCGTCCGCCTAACTAGCGTTTTAAACGGTGGCGCAGCTTGACTGCGACATCCGCTTTGAAAACCATGTTAAGCGATTTTTTTCCTCAACATTTCTTCGTGTCTATTTTTACAGATTTATACAAACCTGTATTTTTATAATTTTATAAGCGGCGTAAAGCCGCGTCTTTTTTTTTCTTTCTTGCGAGCTTGCATACAACCGCTTCTTCGTCCAGCTTTAAAGTTCAATTTCATTTTTTCAGCAAGCTTGACTTGCTGAAAAAATATTCATCTATTTCTTGTTTACACTAACTACATAATATTTTATTCCTAATGTTTGACAATACTCCTGTAATTTCTTAGGTAATTCGGTTTCAATAACAAGACTACAAATAACTTTTTTTGTTTCCCGTGCACCAACTTTTGTTTCTGCCTCAATTACATTTTTATATTTTACACATTGAAAAATGCCTCGTTCAATATCATCTAAATTTGAACGAATTGACTTTGCTTCATAAGCATATATTGTATCATTATCTCTGAAAACAACATCAATTTTGTCTCCAGACAATAAAGGATATTCCTCAATACCTTCTTCTTTTCCCTTATACCCCAATAAGTGATGTTTTTCTTTTATATATTCTTTCACGCGTATATGTTCCGGTGAACCTTCGCTTCCAAATGGATTATATAGTTTTCCCTTTTTATTATGATGTGACTTTTCTGAATAATTGATATTCAAAGCTTTTAAAACTTCTAACCAGTTTTCACCAAAGTTTAGTATTTTTTCATGTTCAGAAATTACAAATGCTTTTTGTTCATTTTTTGGTAAATTATCATATCCTGGAACAAATGCTCTTAAACCGTAAGAAGGTAATTTTGTAGATTTACTTACTATCATTGCTTGAATTATAGGAATATGTTTGTTCCAATTTGGAATTTTTACAGTTTCTAATAGATCTCCTACAACTCCAAGGGTTCTTCCTATGTTCCCAGAAAATTGACTGCCTGTATATGGTTTGGGAAAATTTATTACTTCTGCTAAGTCACTGTACGAAATTGATTTTTCTATCAAATTATTATCCAATACTCTGGAAACCATCTCAGAAATAACTTTCTTTGCATATAATTCGTAATCTATTTCCATTCTCTTTTCCTAGCGGGCCACTGGCCCGTCCGCTTAACTATCGTTTTAAACCGCACAGCGGCTTGACCGCTGTGTCGGCTTTGAAAACAATGTTAGGCGTCTATTTTCTTTGATAATTCCTTATAAATTTGCTTGATTTTTTCAGCCAATTTATTTTTTTTACCATCAATGTCATCAAGTTTTTGGGCTTCAATATACGGAATTAATACTCTTAGGTGAGTACCAACCGATAAATCAAAATAAGTTCTATTAGAATTTGCTACAACTTCATCCCAATCTGTTCTATCTTTCCAATTTGGAATGACTTTATTTAATTCTTTAACAAATTGTGACTTCCATCTTTTTGACCAGTTTTCATTATATCTACCACTCCATTCGGAAAAGAAATCATAATTGTGTGTTAATTTGCTTTCTTCTTTTGTTAATTCAAGCCAAGTAATACCACTGTTAAAGTGACTAAATTTTAAGTAATATGATGCATCTATTGTATACCCACAAATTTTTTCACTTTCCCAATCATAATCTTTACCTTCTTTAAAATAGCCCCAGCCTTGTCCTTTTGTATCTCCTGGATAAATCTCAACTGTTAGAAAATTTTTCCCATTTATACTACAGTAACCAATATTTAATTCTTGAGCCCATTGTTTATCGATAGAAATAATGTATCTATCTCCAACCCATTTAGTGTAATCTTCGCCAAAAACAAATTCTTTTATACAGTTCAAACGATTATATAAATAAGAAGCATTCGGGTCTTCATAGTTATCTTTTTCAAGAGGGAAAGGAATTGCAGATATTTTTTTTACAGGAAACCAATCTGTATTATATTCTTCAATAAAATCAATGAAATTTTTTAAAAAAATATTTTCATTGTTTATTTGGCGCTCTATCGACAGAACAGATAAAGCCGTTTGAATTATTTTTATCCAATCCAAATCAATAAATTTTATAGAATCGGAATCAGGTGAATTCTTTTTTACAATTTCTGCTTGTTGTTTCAATTGAGCAGAACAGTCCTCATTTGTTCGCTTAAACTCAAAAAGAATACATATATCACCAATTGTTATCAATAAATCCGTTTCTGGACTATCTGTATTTCTTGATTTTACTTTTTTAATTTCTTGTTCATCAATTTCTATACCACTGCACGCTACAGCGTATATATAGGTATAACCTTCTAAGTAATTAACTTTTTGTTGTAAATCGATATTAATATATGAACTAGGATATTCACTATTTAGTGCACGAGAATAAATTTCATTGTCTAAGATATTTTGGAGAATAAAACTTAAAAAAGTAGCATCATTTTTTAAGCATATTGCAAATGCTCTTGAAAGATTATCTTCCCAAAATTCATAAGAAGATCCATTAAAAAATCTAAATAGATTTAAATGTTTATCCATTTTTTTTACTCCTCCGACAGCGGGTCAGTGCCCGTCCGCCTAACATTGTTTTAAACCGCAGGCAGCTCGACTGCCTGTCGGTGATTTGAAAACATTGTTATGTGATTTTTACTCAATCATTAATTATACATTTTCAATAACAGAATTTATTTCGTCTGCTGAAGCTTTTTCGATAAAAGTGCATTTTCGCTGAACAAAATCAAGATTTTTTACCTGATCACTTAAAATACAGCCATTTATTGAATGATTAGAAAGAACTACTTCAAAAGGGTAACCTTTTATATGGCTGGTAATTGGACAAAATAAAGCTAGTCCTGTTTTCTGATTATACAATTTTTGAGAAATACAAATTGCTGGTCGATGACCTTGCTGTTCATGTCCTGTTTGCGGACTAAATTCTAGCCAAACTAAATCGCCCTTTTCTGGAACAAATGAATTATTTACCATTCTTCATTTCCTACTGCTGAACCAGTTTCAATTTCTGAATGAAGATTTTCATCATTTACCATAGACATCATATTTTCAAGAGTCTTTTTTTGAGGAAGAATTATCATTCTTCCTTTTTCTACTATAACTTCAACTTTTGAACCAACAGACACTTCATTATCCTTAGCCCAAAGCGAAGGAATTCTAAAACCTAAACTGTTTCCCCATTTCTGAATAACTGCCTGCATAGTAGCCTCCAATAATTCTAGTATATATATTGTATATTCATAAGTCAAATAAAAAAGGCAGGCTTGACCTGCCGTACATTCAATAATATTGAAAAGAATAATAGCTTATATCAAATTATATTCCTTCAAGGCATCATTCCAAATTAAATGTTTATTCAAAGCTATTAGTTTTAGAAAAAATTTTTCAGCTTCATGAACATCAGTATTTTTATTTTCTAACCAATACAAAAACTGTTCAGATTCTTTTTTATCAAGAGGAACAGGATCTGGATATAAGCCTGTAAATCCATATCCATCAAATGATATTGCATTAATGAAAATCAACTTATCATTATTAACTTTTAAATCAACAAATATACATCCATCTAAAAGGCTTAGTTGAAAATCACACTCTCGACATACTGGAAATACTTTGACCATTTGCAACATATATTAACATACCTTTTTTTGTAAAGTAAAACTTGCTACAACATTTTGAAGTAATTGTTAATTTTGAATAATTTTTTTACCTTACATTTTGTGCACCAGTGGTGCATCCACATAACATGCATTTAAACCGCAAACGGCTTGACCGTTTGTCGGTGATTTGAAATGCGTGTTATGTGTTTATTTTAAATCTAATAGTATAGCTACTTCTGATAACCACATTCTTATTGCTCTTTCAGTATAATCAATCATTTTAACAATATTCGTAGCATATCGGACACCGACAATCCAAGGTCTATAGAAAGTGAATGTATGATAATCATGCATTGAATTTGTCTTTGTTTCATAAAAGCCATTTAAATCGAAATCAATTGTACATCCTTTGTATTCGGCCTTTATTGAAACCTCTCTATAGTATTCTCTTATTTTGGGATTTTTTAGTTCTGTTATCCGTTTACAAGCAGGTATAATAATCTCTTCGTATAACCAGTTTCCAGGATCCAAAGTCTTCTTCTTAGGCTTCTTTTGTGTTATCAGATAATTTACATTGGCTAGTAAAAGTGGATTTGAAAATAAATCTTTATCATCTCCAAATACTTCGTTTGATGTGTCATCAAATTTTTCTGGATTGTATTGAGCAATCTCATCATGCAACCAAAGTAAGATAGCATTTTTTGTACATGTCATCATTTGCTTTTCTGTTGTTGCCTCATTGCATCCAACAATCCACGGTCTGTAATATGTAAAAGAATTGTGATAGAACCAATCTTTTTCCACTGGATTCCAGAATGATGTTAAATTTACCCAATACTCTTTGCCTTCAAAAGTAAATACGACATACTTCCATCCGTCGTCATCATCAATATGAACATTAGTAACATGCTCTATACTTTCAAAAGCAGGAACAACAAATGTGTTGAAAATCCATTGTTCTGATTCACTTGCAAATAAAAACTTATCAAGAGTAGAAAGCAAATAAGGATTTGAATAAAAAGTGCTGTCATCTCCAAAAATCTTTTCTTTACCGTCTAAATCAATAGAAAAATTATCTATTTCGTCTTTCGAATATAGAACAAATGATTCAATAAGCCGCTTTTCGTAACTTTCAGAAGTTTTATATAAATCATTTATCAAATCATTCCAAAAAACTATTTTTGAATTTTCATTCTTTTTAACTGCTTTTTCAAAATCTTCTATAGGATGTCCTTTATTGATTAAATAGCAGATAAATGTTTGTTTACCTTCTTTTTTTTTGTTATTTAACAAATCAAAATATGTTGTAGTTTGAGTATCTTGGGTCTCTGTGGGACTATGAACCTTATTCTCGATAATAAAGAAACATTGAGGATTTTCAATAAGAATATCCATTCTTCCAACCCCCTCAAATGGTTCTTCTAGTTTTATATCATTTGCAGTAACCTTCTGCATCATTGAAAAATCAGCAATATCAAATAATTTATTTAAGATTTTATATAATAGTGACTGACTATCTTTTATCAGATTTACAAAGTTTCTAGAAACTCTTAATTCATCCTTAGTATTTGCCATATTACAGTCCTTCTGTTGCCCAGTGGGCAATCCACATAACAATGAGTTAAACCGCAAACCGGCTTGACCGGTTTGTCGGCTTTGAACTTCTTGTTATGCTATTTGCTTACAACTTGGAATTTTATCTAGATCATTTCCAAGTTTTTCTTGTATTTCTCTTAAGTCAAGCTCATTCTGCATGTTAAGCCAGAATTTTGAAGTTGTTCCAAAATATTTAGAAAGTCTGAGAGACATTTCTACAGAAATTTTTCGTTTATTGTGAACTAAGTCCAAAATAGAACTTGTTGAAACGCCTATATCTTTTGCAAGACGATAAGGTGTTATTTCAAGAGGTTCTAAAAATTCTTCCATAAGAATATCGCCAATTTTTGGCAGTTCAAATTTTTCATCCATAAAATAGTCTCCTTAGTGGTAGTCCACTATCTGAACTTCATAAGCTTCATTATTCTGAAACTTAAACTGTATTCGCCACTGATTATTGATTCTTATCGAACAATAATCTTTTAAATTTCCCACAAGATGTTCAAATTTATTTCCTGGCGGAATCTTTAAATCATCTTCTGATTCCGCAGAATGAATAATAAGCAGTTTTGCAAATGCTCTCTTGTGGATATCCGGCGGAATTTTTTTCGATTTCTGTCCATTCCAAACTTTTTCAGTTTCGGAATCTCCAAATGACTTTATCATGCTTATAGTATATGTTATACAGATATATCTGTCAAGAAGATATAAGTTTATTTAATTAAGTCTATTTATATTCTGAATTTTCTGCTACATGCAAAACTCCATATTGAGGATTTATTGTATATATACCCTTATTCTTAAAAGAAGCCTTAAATATTTGAATTCCTTCCATTCCATATATTTTATTTCGATGAATTACTCTATGACAATTTGGGCAGACTGGTAGAATGTTTTTCAAAGCTTCTTCTATTGTCTTGTTTTCATCATCATCCTCATACTGAAAAATTGGTTTTATATGATGCATTTCAATACAAATTTTATTATATGGGGTTGCATATGATGTTGAAAAATCAAAATTACAGCAGTCACAGAATAATTTACCATTTTTAGTATAATAATCCTTTGCATAATTTCGTAGATTAGAAGAACGTTTGTATGCAATTGATGAAGTTCGTTGTTCTACACCTTCTGAAACAAGTTCAACCAAATGAATCCTTTTTCTCTGTTTATATGGCTGTTGTTCAATTTTATCCAGTTCTGTTTTTATGTCTTCATAGTCGAATGTATTATTTAACAGATAATTAATTGAATCCAAGTTTTGCTCGAGGTAAAGTCTGCCAGTTTCTGATAAAACATATCCATTGTTTTCATAAGTCGCAAAATCTTTTCTTGTTAACGTATCATGACTTTTCAAGTTTCTTACTTTTTGAGAAAAATGTGTGTCATTTCGATTTTTAAGAATTTCTGCATCAATTCCAGTTGGATGCATTATTTCTGTAAGTTTTAGGATTAAATCGGATGTAGAAATAAAATTGCCTTTTTCTTTTGACAAAATATACAGTGTTGGTAAAATCAATTCGCTTTCTGTAATTTGTGCCATATTAATAATTCCTTATAATTAGATGTTCAACATTTTTATCATTTCTATTCATAAAACTGACTTTGTAATTTTTACTGAAAGAAGAAATGTTTAAGCCTTTATCTTGATAAAGTGAGTAAATGAATGATGTATTTTTTATAATCATCAACCATTGTGCCTTACACTGTTCAGTTAGATATGTGCATAATCTTTTTTGATCCTTTCTTGAAAAATCATTATTTGCATAAGTACTGAATTCTGAATCATATGGTGGATCCAGAAAAACAAAATCGTTTATATCTGGCTTTGTTTGTAAAAAGAATTTTTCAAAATCTAAGTTATAAATCTCTGTATTTTTGAAATGTTCTAAGACTTCTTTTTCCTGAAAATATTTGATTTTTGAATCGAAGAATTTATGGTTATAAGCAATACCGCCGTAAGGTACGTTAAACTCGCCTTTACTGTTATAACGAAACATTCCGCTATAACAGTAATTCCTTATAAAATAGAAAATGGCTGTTGAAAATTCAGTATTCTTCATTAAACCTAAATCGTTATAAAGCTTTCTGAAGTACATATATAACGAACTTAGAAATGCCGTTGAAATATTTTCAACTACATCTTCATCCGGCATTACATTTTTTTCGGTTTCAATTTTTTTCATTCGAAGTATTTTTCTAGAAAGATTTATTTTTATTTCCTTTATAAATACATCTCTATGCCAAGAAAATTGCTTTGATAGTAATTTATCTAAAGTGTCTTTTTTTTCGGATATATAGGAGTTGATAAATTCTTTAATTTGTTTATCTGTTTGTAGATTGTTTCTAAAATCGATGTATAGAGTAAAAAGAGTTTTTTCTGTTTCTGAAAAAGAAAGGACATTTTTCCAATCTGTTTCAATTAATCTTAACCAATTATAAAATGTCAGATTTTTTTCACGGATGCATTGATAAAGATTTATTAATTCTTTTGAAAAGTCGTTAATTTTATAACTTTTTGCGTTGAATGACATGAATACTGAACCACCACCAACGAATGGTTCATAAAATGTATCGAATGATTCTGGTGCATAACGATGAATTATATCTAATTCACTTTCTTTTCCACCTGCCCATTTTATTATTGGGGAAAGAGTAGTACGTTTTGAAGAAGCGTTTTCCATATTTTCCTTTTGGAGAATATTTGTTTGCTTCTTCTTATATTGTTAAATTTTACAAAAAGACCAGCCCTGTGGGCTGTGAGCATAACAATATTTTAAACCGCAAACCGGCTTGACCGGTTTGTCGGCTTTGAAAATTGTGTTATGCAGTTTTTTCTTTTTTCTCTGTTTCTTCCACGGCTTCTTTTATATTTTCTGCAATCCTTTGTATTACAGAAACACATACGGAATTTCCTGCTTGTTTATATAACTTTGCATCGCTCATTTCTTCTGGCAAAACAAAATCTTTTGGAAAACCTTGAACATTAAAGCATTCATGTGGGGTCATTTTACGAATACCATTTTTTGTTTTAATTAAGCAAACATTATGTCCGCCTTCGCCTTGATTTGCCGTAAGGGTAGGAACGACACCACTTTTATTTTTGCGAACATATTTTCTACGCCATTGATAAATATCTTGATTATCGTCTTTCATTGCTTCAACTAACTGCTCGTAAATATCGCCTTTATATTTTCCTTCTGTATAATAATATCTATCATCAATTTTTGTATTAAAATCTATTACATCGGAAAGTTTTGTTTCCAATTTTATAGGAAGAGGGAATTCAAAATTTTTATACTGCTCTTTATTTTTGAAAGCAACAATATAAATTCTTTCTCTGTTTTGCGGAATGTTACCATATTCCATTGCATTTAACACTTGAAATTTTACGCTATAACCTTCGTTTTGAAGTTCTTGTAATATTACTTGGAAAGTATTTCCATTGTCATGGCTTACTAAATTTTTTACATTTTCTAAAAAGATGATTTCAGGCTTTTTCTCTTTGAAAATGCGAACTAATTCAAAGAATAAAGTACCACGCCCTTTTTCATCATCAAATCCTTTTCTGTAACCAGCTACAGAAAAAGCCTGGCATGGAAAACCTGCAAGCATTACTTGAAAATCTGGAATTTCAGAGGCTTTTACTTCTCGAATATCTCGGCAATCTACTTTTAAATCAAAATTTTTTTCGTATGTTTTTACTGGGAAAGGGTCAAATTCATTTGCGTAAATTGTTTTGAAAATCCCTGCATTTTCAAAACCCTTATCAATACCGCCGACACCTGCAAAAAAAGAAGCACAAGTATACATAAATATAATTACCTCCAGCTTGACTGGAGGTAATTATATACCAAATCGCGGCGCGCCGCAATCTCTATTTTTTTACTTTACGATTATCAATTATTGTACATCTACGAATGTCAAAAATTATATCGGGAACACGTTCTTCTCTGTCTTTTGTTGCTTCGATAAATAATGATTGTAAACTTACATGGGGTCTACGACCTTGATTTTTTTGGTCTTGAATTGTTTCTTTTGAATTTGCAGGCAGTTTTCCAAATTCTTCTGAATTTATGTTTAAATCGTAAATAAATAAAATATTATCATCAAGATTGAACCTTAAAAATACTAAATTATCGAATTTACATTTCGGACCGAAAGAAGATAAATCCCCTTCAAACCTTGAAGTTGCCTTAAATTCAATTTTTTCTCCAGTTCTAGGATTTGTAGCATCTCCAACTTCATCTCCACGATTCCAAATTAAATTTAAACAATAACAACCCATCGGTTCGCTTATTGCATCAGGCATATTTATTCCACGATGACTGCAATTTGAAATATATGTATTCAAATCTTTCCACTTAAAATAAGCATTACAAGTTTCATTGATACGAGCATCATCAATTTGAATTGGACCAAATTTCTTAAAAACTTCTGTTTTTGACATAAAAATACCTCAACTCAAATTATACCATTTTTTTTCTTTTATTTATATAAAAAACAAGGCGCCCCAGTGCGGGCGTCTGCATAACAATGGGTTGTACCGCAGCGGGCTCGACCCGCTGTCGGCTACGAACCTCTTGTTATGACAAATTATATTTCTTATATAGAATCAGATTTCTTAAATCTTTTTCTTTAAGAAGAGTA
>SAMEA3663208__coassemble_200_pt1 | contig 26404 bp, 18 predicted proteins | sample SAMEA3663208__metabat2_high_PE_016 | metagenome-assembled genome bin SAMEA3663208 (sample SAMEA3663208) | pig gut metagenome | biome: pig gut; feature: pig-associated habitat; material: faeces | place: China | collected 2013
ACGCCCGCTGTCCCTCTTTCAACGCTCCCATGTCCCGTTTTGCACGCCGTTTGTAGAGAGTAGGAAAATGATTGACAGACCGCATTATTTGGATAAACTTATTGCAAAAAAAGAAAACGGCCTTATAAAAATAATAACTGGAAACAGACGCTGTGGAAAGTCATACCTTCTGTTTACTATTTACCATCAGTACTTAATAAAGAATGGTGTAAAGAAAGAACAGATAATTGAACTTGCGCTTGATGAAACTGCAAATGCTAAATACCGAAATCCTATTGAGCTTGATAACTATATTCGCTCTAAAGTTTCCGATTCTTCAAAACAATATTATGTATTCCTTGATGAAATTCAAAAAGTCGAAGAAATACAAAATCCATATGTTCCAAATTCAGATTCAAAAATTACATTTGTAGATACAGTTCTTGGACTCATGAAGATTCCAAATGCAGATATTTATATAACAGGAAGTAATTCCAAAATGCTTTCTTCAGATATAGTTACTGAATTCCGTGACAGAGGAGACGAAGTCCGAGTTTTCCCGTTATCATTTAGTGAGTTTTATAGTGCTTATTCAGGAGATAAAAGCAAGGCATGGAGAGAATACTGCACTTATGGCGGGATGCCCCTTGCTGTTACAAAGAAAACATCAGATGAAAAAAGTAAGTATTTAAAAGATTTATTTTCTGGTACATATATTAAAGATGTTCTTGAGCGCCATAAAATAATAAATGACAGTTCAGATCTTGAAGAATTACTCAATGTTATTTCATCGTCTATAGGTTCTTTAACTAATCCATTAAATCTTTCAAATACTTTTAAAACTGTAAAAAAAAGAAATATTGCTCCAGAAACAATCAGTCTTTATCTGGATTATTTTAAGGATGCTTTTTTAATAGACAGTGCTATCCGATATAACGTAAAAGGTAAGAAATATATAAGTACGCCACTAAAATACTATTTTGTAGATGTAGGTCTTCGCAACGCCAGATTAAACTTCCGTCAGCAGGAAGAAAACCACATTATGGAGAACGTCATTTTTAATGAACTTAAAATACGTGGTTTTGATGTTGATGTAGGTGTCGTTGAACATAATATAAAAGATGCAGATGGGAAAAGTAAGCGTGTTTCTCTTGAAATTGATTTTGTTGCAAATATGGGAAACAAACGCTTTTATATTCAGTCTGCTCTGAATATTGATGATGAAGCAAAAAAACAGCAGGAAATTAATTCACTTTGCCGAATAAATGATTCATTCAAAAAGTTTGTAGTAATAAAAGACAATATTGAACCCTGGCAGGATGACAAGGGAATTCAATACATTGGAATTGAACAGTTTCTGCTCGAAGAAAACTGGTTAAGGTAGGGAGCAAAAAAATGATAACTAAAAAACAGCTTTCATTTGGTTTTAGCGTAATGCTGCTTTTGGGATAAATGTTTTTGCGTAGTCCGTAAGTTCCTTTAATTTAGCGTCTATAAAGGGCTGTATTTCGTTGTAGGACGGATCAATGCAGTTTTCGTTACGGAACTGTGCAAACTGCCATGAGACGTCCTGTGGAAGCATTTGGGCGATGTTTTTGATATCTTCGAGTTCTGTTAATCCTGGAACTAAAACTGTGCGTATTTCGTAATTATCAGGGCCTAGAGACGATATGAGGTCTACTGAGCGCTTTAGAAGTGAAGGAATATCTTTTTGTGCAAAGCCTGCTGTGACTCCCATTTTTTCTGCATAACGGTCAGGACTTGTCTTTATATCCATTGCGATAAAGTCAGGACGGGTTTCTGGATTAGACATGAGGCTTTCAAGAGCGTCGGGGAGTGTGCCGTTTGTGTCAAGCTTGATGGCCATTCCCATCTGTTTTGCAGCTTTAATCAGAATTGGTGTGGCAGGATTTAAAAGCGGTTCTCCGCCGGATATTACAAGACCGTTGATTAACTGCTTTCTTTTGAAAAGATGTTCAAGAATTGTTATTGGGGTTACAAGATGGGTTCTGTCAGAATCATCCTGGCTGTTGTCAAGTGATGAACTTGATTTAACTAAATCTGCGTTATAGCAATAAGGACAGCGAAGGTTGCAGCCCCTCATAAAATAGGAACATGCAACCTTGCCTGGAAAGTCTACAAGCGTCGTTTTTATCATGACGCCTGCAGTATTTTGAAGTATTTCGTCCTGTGTCATTATGCCAATGCTACAGCAGGTTCGAAAATTGCTGTAAGTTCTTCAACGTTGTGTCCACGAGCGATTTCTTCGTGAGCTGCGTTGTAAACGATTACAGTTGGGGCAGCAAATACGCCTTTGAGGGCTGCTTCGTTAAGACCTTCAGCTGTATCAACATCAATCATGTTTCCTGTGAGTTTGATGTTAGCCATATATGCTTTAACTGGCGGGCAGTTAGGGCAAGTCTTTCTAACGAAAAGGTCAAATGATGCGATTTCGTTTGAAGCTGTCATTGTCTGTGCCTTTGTTTCTTCTTTTACTGTTTTTGCAGTTGCTTTAACTGCTGATTCTACGCCGTCAAAGCGGTTTGAATCTTCCAATGTAAACATTTTGCGAAGCTTGAATTCGTCAGCTTTTCCTTTATTCCAGTTGCGAACTGCACGGTAGTATCCTACGATGCGAGCATAAACTTCTGTCTGTGTTCCGTGTACGTCGTTAAGTTCGTTCTGAACCTGAGCGATTTCTGCTTCTACCTGATCTAATGTACGTGTTTCCATAATTGTCTCCTCCCACACTATGTAATACTAAATATAGTGTGTATTTGATAAAAAGTCAAGTGTTTAACACCATATTTAGTATCGAAATGTTATCTTTTTTTCTTTAGCCGTTTTTTGCCTGAAGTATTCTTTTTTCTGCTTCAAGCTCTGCAAGTCTGTTTTTAAGTTCGATTTCTCTTTCAGCCTTACATTTTGGACATTCAAATACCTGTCCGCTCAAGTAACCATGGATATGGCAGATTGAGTATGTTGGTGAAATTGTAAAGAACGGAATGCGGTAGTTATGTGAAATGTTCTTAATAAGCTGTCCGCATGACTTCCAGTCTTTGATTGATTCACCCATGAATACGTGGAACATAGTTCCGCCTGTATATTTTGTCTGAAGTGATTCCTGGTGATCGAGTGCTTCGAAAACGTCCGGAGTATAGTCAACAGGGAGCTGGCTTGAGTTTGTATAGAACGGATCATCTTTTCCGCTTGTGATGATGTCAGGGAACTGCATCTTGTCGTGACGAGCAAGGCGGTAAGATGTAGATTCTGCAGGAGTTGCTTCGAGGTTGAAGAGATCTCCTGTTTCTTCCTGATAGTCCTGCATTCTTTCTCTCATGTGAGTAAGAACTTTTTCTGCAAAGGCTTTTCCCTTTGGATCTGTAATGTTTACGCCAAGGAAGTTAAGACATGCTTCGTTCATACCGCACAGACCGATTGTGTTGAAGTGGTTTGTAAGTGTTTTAAGATAGCGTCTTGTATATGGGAAAAGTCCGCCGTCATAAAGGCGCTGGATAACCTTTCTCTTAACACAAAGGCTTTCTTTTGCAAGGTCCATGAGGTAATCAAGTCTTTTAAAGAATTCATCTTCTGAGTTTGCAAGGTATGCAATCTGTGGAAGGTTGATTGTAACAACACCGATTGAACCTGTAAATTCATCGGCACCGAAAAGTCCACCACCACGGCGGCGAAGTTCGCGTTTGTCAAGCTGGAGACGGCAGCACATAGAACGTACGTCAGACGGATTAAGGTCTGAGTTTACGAAGTTCTGGAAGTTAGGTGTACCGTATTGAGCAGTCATTGTAAAGAGAAGCTTTGCGTTTTCTGATTCCCAGTCAAAGTCTTTTGTAATGTTGTAGGTAGGAATAGGGTAAGCAAATCCGCGTCCTTCTGCATCACCTTCAATCATGAGTTCGATGAGAACTTTGTTGAGAAGGTCCATTTCTTTCTGACAGTCACCGTATGTGTAATCCTGTTCTTTACCGCCAACGATTGCTTTTTTGTTCTTGAGGTCTTCAGGACATACCCAGTCGAGTGTGATGTTTGTAAACGGTGCCTGTGAACCCCAGCGGCTAGGTGTGTTTACACCGTAGATGTAGCTCTGGATGCACTGACGAACCTGTTTTTCGGTGAGTTTGTCTGCACGGATGAATGGTGCAAGATATGTATCGAATGAACTGAAAGCCTGAGCGCCGGCCCATTCGTTCTGCATGATTCCGAGGAAGTTTACAATCTGGTTAACGAGGGTAGAAAGGTGAGTTGCAGGGCTTGATGTAATCTTGTCTGTAACACCACCGAGACCTTCCTGGATAAGCTGGCGCAAAGACCATCCTGCACAGTATCCTGAGAACATAGAAAGGTCGTGGATATGGAAGGCTGCAGTCTTGTGAGCTTCTTTTACTTCTTTTGAGTAAATATTGTTAAGCCAGTAGTTGGCTGTAATTGTTCCTGAGTTGTGGAGGATAAGACCACCAAGTGAGAAGTTAACGTTAGCGTTTTCGTTTACGCGCCAGTCGCTCTGTCCGAGGTACCCATCCATTGTAGAGTTGATGTCAACCATGAGGTTTTTAGCATCGCGGACAGCTTCGTGACGTGCACGGTAGAGGATATATGCTTTTGCAATATCAACTTCTTTGCTTTCGATAAGTGCTGTTTCAACCAGATCCTGGATTTCTTCAATGGCAGGAATGGAATGAGCACGGCGGCCTGCAAGCAAAATACGGAGTTTTTCTTCTACTGCGTCTGTAAGTGCAGAAGCTTTTTCCGGGTTAGGGAATTTTTCTACTGCTTCGATGGCTTTTCCGATAGCCTTTTCAATTTTTGATCTGTCGTAAGGTACTACAGATCCTGATCTTTTTACGACGCTTTTGATAAAACTCTGTGTTTCAGCGTCCTTTGATGTTCCTAAGAAACTTTTCCATTCTGGGAATACAGATTGGTCACTCATTTCAGGTCCCCTCCTATCTTTTTTACCTCGTTAATGAACTCATCAAGGTTATTAAATTGTTTATATACAGATGCAAATCTAATGTATGCAACTTTATCTACTGTACTCAAGCGTGCAAGTACTAATTCCCCGAGCTCGCTTGTCGTAATTTCGCGTGAGATGCGCCCTTTCATCAGTGCTTCGTCTTCAATCTCACTGACGATAAGGTCAGTCATTGAAGTAGCAATAGGGCGTTTTTCGAGGGCGCGTTCGATACCTTTGGCAAGCTTGTCCCTGTCAAAAGGCTGGCGACGGCCGTCGCGTTTTACAACCATAAAAGGCTTTTCTTCGATTCGTTCGTGGCTTGTGAATCTGTATCCGCACTGGAGGCATTCACGGCGTCGACGTATGATTTCCCCCTCACCAAGCGTCCTAGATTCAATTACTTTGTCATCATTATTGCCACAATTTGGACATCGCATCTTTTTTACCTTACTTCGTATATAGTGTTATAAGCGAAGTAAGTTTATTATATAGCACTATATATGAATACACAAGAGAAATTTTAAGATGTTGGTGAAATTTGTTGCGAATTTTGAAAAATTTATCTATACGGAAAATTTCTAAAATGAAATTTTGTAAAGTTCTTTCAATATTAGTGGTTTGACAGACATGTATCTGTCGTGGAATGCTTTGAATACGCAGATTGCAGTTAAAATCATGAAAATAATGCAGAGCATCGAAAGCCATTCCCCGAAAATAGCATAAAATGTGAGGAAATTTTCATAAACCGGCACAGGAACAGCCATATATGTGCTTTCAAAGAGAGGAAGGTCGTATAAAATACGGCCGGCAGGATCTTCTACAATTGTATAACCGGAATTTGTAGAGCGAAGAAGAGTTGTTCGAAACTCAATTGCACGAAACCAGGCAATCGTAAAGTGCTGGTATTCTGCCGCATCCGAGCAACTCCACGAATCATCGGTGATGTTTACAAAAACCTCTGTGCCGGCCTTTTTGAGACCTGCAAAAATGTCTCCAAACGCATCTTCAAAACAGATCGGCATCGAAATCGAAGCGTTCTGGCCTGGATAGTCAGATAATTCAACAGGAAAAGCCTTAAATTCATTGCCTGGAACCCAACCGACGGCAAAGCCTACAAGTGAGTTCATAAAAAACGCCATAATCGGATTATCCGTAAACGGAATGTATTCTGCAAAAGGAACAAGATGTATTTTTGCGTAATAATCTTTGTAAAGACCGTCACGGCCGAAAAGAAGGGCTGCATTCGAGAATTTGAGTTCTTCCATATTGTGGCAGTAAGGACCGCCGATTACGGTTACTGCATCTATATCGCGTAAGAATGGAATCAAAGGTCGTAATTCAGGGTTCTGTGCACTTTGTTCCGGAAAGAATCTGAAATGGGACTCAGATCCGTTCGGAAAAGGATAGTGAAGAACGCCTTCGCTCCATACAACCAGGTCAGGTTTTTTGCCCTGATTTTTAAAATCTTCGGCGCCTTTAAGAGTAAGTGCTTCAGATTCGTAAATGTTGAGTGCGTCATCGGGAATAACCCACGGATTGTAGTTCTGCTGTACTAAAATGGTATTCATATGTTTTACGGGAACTCTTTCGATGGAATACTGGATGAGTCCGTAAACAGTCGCGGTCATAAAGAATAAAAGGGTCGCGCTGAATATGTTGAAATTCTTTCTGTAGGATTTTTTTCCGTTTGAGTTTACAAAGTCTATGCAGAATACTCCGATATTTGCCGCGAAGAAGCTGAAAAGGAAGGTAATTCCGCGGACGCCTGTTGTATCTGTAATCTGACTTACAAGCTTCAAGTTATAGCAGGACATCGGGATTGTGCCCCACGGGTATGCTAAAAAACCGTGCGACTTTTGAAATTCCCATACTGTATAAACACAGGCAAACCAGATTACCTTGAAGGTATTTGAATTTATAAAGCGTCTGAAAGGGCTTTCGAAGTAAAGGTCATCTGTCCTGATAATTTTCGGAAGGTAAAAGAAAAAGCCGAAAAACATGTGGATTGTGGCAGTTCCAAGAGCAGAAGCGCCGTAAGTAAAATATGCAAAATCCTTGAAATAGCTGAGCCAGACGCTTGAAAGCAGGTGAACACAAAGGCTCTGGATAAAGCAGAGCAAAAGGGTCTGTTTAAGGTTTTTTGCCTTTTCAAGTGCTATAAAGTGCGGAATAAGTGCTACAAGACCGCAGACAAAGGAACCTAAAAGCAGAAACTGGTTAGGAATTGCTAGTGAAAGAAGAAGTGCTGAAATAAGTTCTAATTTAATTAACTTTTTAAGGCTCATATTTGTTTATGGATTATATAGTTGATAGGTAAATTTTTCAATTAATTTGATTTATTGAAAAACCTGGTCTATAATATACATATAAAGTTAAAAAAATGTGGAGTGGGACATGAAAGAAATTACCGAAATACATCAGAAAATATACGGAGAAGCGCCGAAATTGACGGTAGAAACTCCGGGGCGATTTCATCTTTTAGGGGAACATTCATGGTTCTGTAAGGATAAAACCTTATCTATGGCTGTTAACCTTCCTGTCTATATCTCAGTATCATTGCGTGACGATTCTGCCGTTCATTTCTACTTTCATCAGTATGCTGAAGAAAAAAAGACTACTTTATCAAACCTTCGCGTAAAAAAAGAAGACCGCTGGGCAAATAACATGAAAGCCATGCTTTATGGTTTTACTTCAGGCGGATATGACTTAAAGGGAATGAACTTTACCGTTTATTCTGACATTCTTCCTTCTGCAGGCTTTGGTATTACTACAGCAATCAAGGTCGGAACTGCTTTTGCAATCCGTCAGCTTTTAAAGCTCAACTGTTCTGATGCACAACTTCTGCAGGTTATCGAAAGGGGAAACAAGCTTTTTCTCCATACAGGAAACTATATCGCAGACAATTTTGCGGCATTGTATTCCAAACCGGGCAATCTTCTCCTTACAGATCATGCTCAGGGAACTTACGATTACATTCCGTTTGATTTTAAGGACAAGAAAGTATTTCTTACTGACGCAAAAGTTCCTCGTATCGATATCTGGGACGAAAATACTATCCGTGAACCGGAAAATGTTCTTCTTCTTGGTGACCTACGCGAAAGAAAATCGACTGTTTACGGCGGATGGCGCTATGAACAGAGCGCAACAGAAATCAACGAAACTCTTTCAATTATTTCTGAAGATTCAAAGAAAAAGCTTCTCTACATAATCAAGGAACACCAGCATGTCCTCGATTCCAGAGATGCAATTATTAACGGAAAATTCGGAACTTTTGCACGTAATATCAACCAGAGTCACGATGAGCTCAAGAATCTTTATAATCTTTCATGTCCTGAAATTGACTGGATTTTAAAGCGCGTAAACGAACTTGAACCTGAACTTGAATACATTCATGACCCGGTAACTTGCGGTCGTATTACAGGTAAGGGATTCGGCAGATGTCTTTTTGCAATTATCCGTAAAGAAGATGTTGATACTTACAAGTGTAAACTTGAAGAATATGAAAGAATCTTCGGTTTTACTCCTGAAACATTTGAGGTAAAAGCTGCTAAAGGCGCTCACGTCGTAAGAAACTAAGAGGTACATAAATGAACGTTTTAGTTACTAACGATGACGGTTACGGGGCATGGGGAATCGAGGCTTTAATAAAAAGCCTTTCTAAACGCCACAATGTTTTCGTAATCGCGCCTGACGGAAACCGCTCCGGTAATTCGCATCACATTTCGCTTGGCTGTAAACTCATTCTTAAAAAGGTAGCAGAAAATCACTGGACTTCTACAGGAACTCCTGCTGACTGTGTTTTTTCTGCGACTAAGCATGATATGTTCGGCGTCAAAATCGATGCCGTCGTTAGTGGTATTAATAAAGGCGAAAATCTTGGAACAGAAGTTATTTACAGCGGAACCTGCGGGGCAGCGCGTCAGGCGGTTTTAGACGGAATCCCGGGAATTGCAGTCAGCATGATGCTGAGCCGTGAAGGTCTTGAATGGAATGACAGGGCAAACTGGCATTTTGAAAGCCTTGCAGATTTTGTAACAGATAATCTTGAGACCTTAAGTTCCCTTTGCGTCTGTTCTGACAACGGCAGGGGAAAAGACGAGCCTTGCGTTTATGTAAATGTAAATGCCTTCAGCTTTGAAAAATTTTCTGAAGCGGTTTTTACAGAATGCTGCTTTCGGGAATTTCCGGGCGACAAAATTACATTAAAACCTTTGAACGATGAAGGAACTGTTTTAGAATGTGTTCTTAAAGGCGGAGAGACTGATGAAAAGTGCAGGGGATATTCTGACATTGAAGCCTGTCGGGACGGAAAGATTTCTGTTTCAAGGATATATGCAGAACCTCGCTGTGCTGGTCTTGAAAACCTTGATAGTATTGCGTTTTCGTTATAAAATATAGGGTGGGTGGAAATATGGCGCAAAACAATATTTTGCAGGAAGGAATTAATCTCTATAATCAGCAGAAATATTCTGATTCTCTTACATTCTTTTTAGGGCTTCCTGAAAATTCAGCAATCGACAATATTGAACTTGCATACTTTATCGGGCTCTGTTATGCAAAGCTCCAACGATACGATGATGCACTTCTGTATCTTGAACAGGTTGTAACTTCGGGTACAAACATTAACCGTACTCTTCAGTGTAGATTCCTTCTTGCCGTAATTTATGCTCTTTCCGGCCGTCGCCGCCTTGCAGATTTCGAATTGAACAAGCTTTTAGAAACCGGTTACAAAACAGCAAGTGTTTATGCTGCGATTGCATATGTAAGCTGGGAACAGAAAGATACAGAACGCTGTCTTGATTATTACAGAAAATCTCTTGAAACAGATCCTGAAAATTCTACAGCCTTGAACGGACTTGGTTATGTTCTTGCAACACAGGATAAAGATTTGACTCAAGCACTCGGTTATTGTAAAAAAGCTGTTGATTATAATCCTGATTCTGCGGCGTGTCTTGATTCCCTTGGTCTTGTTTATTACAAGCTAGGGCTTTATAAAGAGGCAAGAAAGTATCTTAAAAAAGCAGATTCAATCATGAGCGGAAATCCGGATATTATCGAGCACTTGCGCCTTCTTGATGAGGTTGATCATATAAAATGAAAAGTCAGTTTAAAAGAAATTTTGTTCGTTTATTGTTTGCAGGAATTTTCTCACTCTGTGCCTTGAATAATGTTTCAGCAAAAAATCTTTTTGAAGATAAAGGAAATACTACAAACTACAACCGTTCTGCAGAAGCCGGTTTTGCTGAAGAAGAATTTAGACGTGGTGTTCTTTCTTACTACAGGGGAATGTTCAACGATGCGATCATGCAGTTTGAACGTGCACTTGTTTATCTTCCTGACGAAAACTTAATCATTGACTGGCTAGGAAAAGCTTACTACCGTGCAGGTATGGAAGGCAGTGCAATCAGGCAGTGGCAGTATGCAAAAGATGCTGGATACGGCGGACTTGTTCTCGATAACAGAATTGAAATTGTACGTGAACGTCGCGTAACCGGCGTAGATGAAAAACTTGACCGTTTTACAGAAGCCGGTGTTTTCTCAGGAACTAATTCTGAAAATAAAAATATTTTTACTCAGCCGATTTCTGTTCTTCCTAATTCTGACGGATCTGTCTGGGTTGTATGTTACGGCTCAAATGAACTCATTCTCATTAACATTAACGGACAGGTTGTCAGAAGAATTACAGGACCTTTAAATGGTTTTGACAGACCAGTTGATATTATTAAACTTCATAACGGTGATCTTCTTGTTTCTGAAAGTGCAGGTGACAGACTTGCTCTTCTTTCGTCAAAGGGAATTTTCAAAAACTATATCGGTAAAAAAGGCCGCGGCCTGGGCGAAGTTGTTGGCCCTCAGTATATGTGTCAGGACGATAACGGCAATATTTATGTAAGCGATTTCGGTAACAGCCGCATTGTGGTTTTTGACAAAGACGGAAACGGAACTTTTACGTTCGGTAAAAAAACTGCTGGCTTTGACGGTTTGAAAGGACCAACCGGTATTGCAGTTTGCGGCGACAGCGTTTTTGTTGCCGATAGTATTACCGGCGCTATTTATGAATTTGATTTAAGCGGAAACTACATCGACATCCTTGTTAAAGAAAAAACTTTTGATTATCCGGAAAGCATGAAATACTACGACGGTTATCTTATCGTTTCTGACAGAAAACATGTCAGCACAGTAGAAATCGACAGCGGTATTGTTTTTGAAAATGCCTATATGGGTAAGGCACCTTCAAGAATTACAAGTGCAGTTCCTGACAAAAACGGAAACATTATTGTAAGTGATATTCTTACAAATAATGTATACATAATGGCAAAAATGTCAGAACTTTTAGGCGGTCTTTTTGTTCAGATCGAAAAAGTTTCTGCAGAGAATTTTCCTAACGTAACAATTGAAGTCAGAGTACAAAACAGAAAAAGACAGCCGGTTGTGGGCTTGAGGGCTGAGAACTTTATTCTAACAGAAGACAGACGTCCTTGTTCTGGCGTAAGATTTGAAGGTGCGGGATCTGTTTCTGAAAACGCAGATATAGTTATTGTAATTGACCGTTCGCTTTACATGTCAGGTTGCGAAGAAGCCTTGAATGATGCTGTAAGGGAAATTGCAGAGAATATGACTGATGTAGGTAACATTACAGTTGTAAGTGCAGGAGAGATTCCTGTTGTAGAGTATAAAGGCAATTCTTCGGGACTTTTGAAGTTCAGCCAGAAGGCTTTGAAGACAAAACTTACAAACCGTCCTTCGTTTGATCTTGCCGTAAGGCTTGCAGCAAATGAACTGATTAATGCTTCTCCAAAACGTTCAATTGTTTATCTCACCCAGGGAAAACTTGATGACAATGCTTTCAATAAATACGGACTTTCTGATGTAACAAACTTTATGAGTAATAACGGAGTTTCGTTCTTTGTAGTTCAGCTTGAACAGAATGCTATTGAACAGGAACTTGATTACATTGTTAAAAATCTTAACGGTAAAACTTATTATGTTTACAGACCAGAAGGCTTGAGCTGTATCGTCCAGGATATACTTGATGTACCGAACGGTTTGTATTCGTTCAGTTATAAATCGCTGCTTCCGACAGATTTAGGCCGTGCATATCTTCCTGTAGAAATTGAAACTTATCTTCTTAACAGAAGCGGAAGAGATGAAACCGGTTATTTCTCTCCATTGCAGTAAATGATTTTTGAAAGCCTGTTGTGTTTAAGTGCAGCAGGCTTTTTTTATTGAAACATATTCTTTAAGTGAAAAAGTTTTTTAGAAGTTGAACTTTCCGCCGAGCCCTGCAGTAAATCCTAAATTGAATATTTCGTCTCTTGTGTGTGCAAACTGAAGCCCAAGGTTTGCAGTAAGTGCAAACTGTTTGAGAATATAGAATCCAACTTCATGATTTACGTCTAAGCTTTGATACTGTCTTAATTTTGCATTTGTTGAGTCTGCAAGGGAAGAGGAAAGATTTATATCTATTGAATCAGTTCTTGTTATCTTAAGGTTTGAATAATCAAAGTCGCGTTTGAAAAGTTTTCCGATTTCGAGAACTGGTGAGAAGTGACTTCTTCGGTTGTAAACGACAGAAGCTTTTGCACTCCAGTTGTTTTTATCCTGGAATGAGAACTGCATACCGGTTCTTAAAACATCTTCCATTGTCTTGTAAAAATTAGCCTGAACAAAAACGTTGTAAACCTGCTTTAGATTATCAGGTTCATTACGAGGAATTTTTAAGACTGCCTGTAATGACATATTGTATTCATCTGATTCGCACCATTTTAGTAATGGAAGGTTTCCGTCTTTTGAGAAAATATTAACGGCTGTATAACCAGCAGTTGCTTTTATCTGATAAGTGTCGGCAATTTTTTCTGCGGTAGAAATATCACGTACAAGAGAAAGAGTTGCAACTGTCGGTATAAAGAAATCTTTCTGGTTTGCAAAAATCGGACGCTTCCAGGTAAAACTGTAATCAGCATTGTAGTTAACGCTCTGACCGGTTTCGGTTTCTGAAAGTTCACTCTTTTTTCTAGCGTCAGGAATTGTTGAAAGGACTTTTGTTGCAAGATCTGCACTGAATAAATCGTAGAACGGACCTGCATAAAAATACCAGTCGCGTTTTGCCATTGAAGTACAGAGATTGTTTATATCAGTTCCGTAGTCGCCACCCTTTACAGTATTTTTAACAAGAGTGCTGGATTTTGAATATATAAAGGAAAAGTTCTGCTGGCCCAGCTTGAACGGAAAGGCTGCTGTAAAATCTGTTGTGTCTGAAAAAAGATTTTGAGTGTCTGATGTGTAATTTCCGGCTTCTGCAAAATTAAGTTCAGGCGAAAAACAAGCAATCGGGAAGGTGAACTTGTTGTCAATTGAAAGTCCGACAGTTCGTTTTGCAGCATTCTCGTCGCCGAACGAGAATTGATATTTTGAAGCTTCAAACCATGAGGTAAAATAATTATCTGTAGATAATTTTGAAGAGCCGTTTTGATATGGCTTTTTTTTCTGACTTGCTTTTGCCTTTACATTCAAGCCGTATTTGTATTTTGTTCCAATATTGAGCGAAAGAGAATCCTGTGTTTCCTGAGTTACTGCCCAGCTGTCAGATTCAATTTTTGTCTGAGCTTTAAGTGTTAAAGGAATTTTTAAGGCGCCGAAATTAAGCTGTGCAGAATTCTGTTTGTTTACTGTTTTATCATCTTTATTAAGTGAATAGTTTTCTTCAAAAGAAAAAATGTTGAAAAGAGGCGACGTTGTTGAAATTGAATGGCCTGCATTTGTTACTGCGTGTTTTGATTCTGATGCCCTTGCTATTTCAGTTCCTATTTTTATAGTTGCAATCGTAACTTCTGCATCAGCATTTCCGGAAATGCCGAATTTATTTTCAAAGTCTGGAGAAGTGTAGAACGATGAAGAAATTTCTCCGTTAGCAGTAATCGAAGGATCTGAAATTATCGCAAAATTATCTGGTGTAGAAAGAACTGCGCCTTTATGATTTAATGCGATTTTTGTAAGGTTCTGCAAAATCATTTTTGACGAATTGTCTGAAAGATAGAATTCATCAATTGCGAAAGTTCCCTGTTTATAAAGTTTTAAGGTGTCGTCATCTTTTGTTTTTACTGCGCTGTTAAAATCGATTTTAACTCTTGAGGGAACTACATTCGGATTAATGTAAAGTGATAAATAATCAACAGGGTTTGAATCGATGTAGACTTTGCGCGAGATGCGGTCAATTTCAAGTTTGTGCATCTGGATACTTGACCCGGTACTACCGATGTATTTTTTTAACTGATCTGGACTGAGTTTAAGTTCAACTGCTTTTTTACCTGCATCGGGCGATGAAGCTTGTGATGATGCCGTAGATGCATTCTGATCAAGAGTTACTGTAAATGGTGTGTCATAACCTGTTGCAGGAAGTGCTACTGATGAATCATCTCTAACATTGTAAGCAAAATAAATATTGATTTTTCTGTACGAGGAAATATCAACTTCATCAAAATATTTATAGACACTTAAAGAGGTGTCAGATATTTTTGAAGGATTTTCAATTTTCCAGTTTATATATTCTGCGTAATTTGTGTCTTTGTTAAAAGAACTTACTGCAGAATTTGCAGTTTTCAATTCTTCTGTTGAAACAGAAATGTTTTTATCTGCGGTAAAGAAAATTCCCTGAGTGATGGCTTCGTACGGACCGATAAAAATTGTGCCGGCATTTGAAACGGTTGTGGATTTTTTATCTGAGGTGATGATGATTCTTATGTTGTAGTTTTCTGCAATCTGTGATCGGTCAGAATCTTTAAGAGTGACAGAGACTGTCTGCCATTCAAGGTTTTGAGAACCATTTTTTGTCAGAGAAAGAGGAGTGTCAACATCGTAGTAAGAAAGCGCTGTTTTTGAATCAAAAATTTTCCAGGTTGGAATAAATCCTTTTTCTTCGATTTTAAAATCCTCGTTCGAATCTACACCAAGTTGAAGGTAGATTTTTGTTTCGACAGTGGAATCTTGTGCAAGCTTTATAAACTCTTCTGACAGTTTAACTGCAAGGTTAAACTTTGTAGTATTAGAAAGTACATTCTTTGCAGCGCTTGTAATGACTGAATTAGAAGCCCACATAGTTTCTGAAGAAGAGCCTGCATTAAAATTATAGCTTACAGGAATGCTATAACCTGAAATGCCAGAATCTTTAATACCTGTCTGGCGTGATACAGAACAGTTGTTCGAAGAAGAAAGCTCGATAATGTTTTCGCCAGATGAAGGTCGAGGATTGATGAAAGGTGCAAAGCCGTCAGGCAAATTTCTTGCTGCATCAGAAATTAAATAGGCAGTTGAAGGTTTTGCGCTGTCCATTCCGGAGATTCTGTATTTTCCAGTAACGTTGTCAACTTGATAAGTAAAACCTGTAATGTTCTTTACTTTAAGCTTTTCTTCGTTGTAATCAATTCCAGCGGCGATTGTTGCAAAGCCTGCACTGTTTTTATTGTATTCAGCATATTTAAGGTCTGGATTTAACGACCATCTTGTACTTGCCGCAACATCACCTTTTAATTTTTCTGTAAAGTCATATTTAAATCCTGCCGCTGCAGTAAGCATTCCGGTCTGTGCATCAGAGGAATCTTCAAACCAGGTAATGTAAATCTTGTCACTGTCAGAAACGCCAGAAGATAATGTAACTTCACCTGTCTGAGGATTGTATTTTGCTGACGGATCTATGACGCCATTTTTGTAAACAGTTACTGTTCCTGGAACAGCTTTTGTTCCAATGTCAATTCTTGAGGTTTGAGAAAAGGATTTAAGCATAACACATTCATCGGTTGAAGAACCAAAGCCAAGATAAGTTCCTGGGTTTCTGTCAGCAAATGGAAAGTTAAGTTCTGGAGATGAATAATTGATTTTTCCGGTGATGCCTGTTGACGAAAGAGTGTAGTCAGGATTGTAAACGTCAACGTATGTATGCTTTGTACTGAAAAAATCTGATTTTACAGTATCAAGTGAATCTGTAATTGATGCAGCATAAACGGTACTCTGGATTTCAGAAGTGCTTGAAGCTACCTGCACTTCAGAAACAGCCGAGGCGCCGCCGTCATATCGGTACGATGCCATAAATGGAGAAAAGCCCGATGAATGCTGTGCAAGAAGCAGTGATTTACCGTTTACTCTGGTAAAGAATCCAGTGCAGTCAGTTCCTGAATAATCAGGAACCGAAGATGAGGCTTTCTTTTTTGAATAAGAATATCGTGTTACATCAACTTTATTTTTTGTGTTTGAAGAAAAGAATTTTTGGATGCTTCCGAGATAGCCTGTTCCCGGGGTTTCGGAGGTCCCGAAATTTCCGAGGGAAGAGGTTAATAAGGTTTCTGCATCAGAATCAAATTCAAAAAGAAGACATGGAGTAATTCCATTCTTTTTACTGGCCTTTGAATCCTGTGATAAAATAATTTTATTCTGCGAAGGTAAAATTAAATAGTTGTTTTCAGAAATCTTTTTATAAGTTCTGCCTGCTTCGTCTGTGTAATTTCCTTCTGAACTTTCAATGTAAACACCGGTGATTCTTTCTGCAAAACCTGAGTCAGGCATTACGTAAATAAAACCAGTCATAAAATTTGTCTGAGGAATTTTTAAGTTCGTTACTGCGTTTTTTCCGTAGAAGGTTTTGTCAAAAGTTGAAAGCATGTCGTAACGGACAGCAGCATCGATTTTCCATTTGTCTTTTGATAACGATGCACTGATACCGGGAGCCTGATTGTCACCACCGCCAATTGATCTTGAAATGTCAGTAAGAGAATAATCATCAGGAAAGACAATGTTTCTGTTTGATGCTTTTATTTCTTTAAGTGTATCTTCACTCTGGTATCCGATTGCATAAATGTTTTTGTTAAATTTATCAGCAAAGGCTCCCTGAACGAAAAAGTGATTGTTAAGCATAAACCAGAGAGATAAGTCAACTTCCTGTTCAAATACCGGAGTAGAGAAGGAACCTGAATATTCTTTGCCATATCCAAAGGTTGAATTAAAAGTGTCAGAAAGTTTTAAGTTCCAGAAACCGTCTGCAAGAAATTCAATGCTGTTTTGGTCATAATCATCAAATTTAAAATTGAAGATGCTGGTTTTATCAGAAGTTTTTTTCGGCGGCAGCTTTGACTCGTCGGTGACAGTTGCAGCTTTCTGCGAAGAGGTTTCAGAAACATCCGGTCTAATTGAGTCAGGTCTGACTGTCTGAGGTTTGATTGTGTCAGGTTCAGTAGTTTGTGCGTTTGCGGTAAAGTTTAAGAAAGCGGTAAAAAGAAGAATTGAAGATATCATTTTTACGCCTTTGATGAGGCGTGCTTTTGAAATCTTTATCTCCGGGTGTTTTGTTTCAAGCTGCAGAATTGCTTTTTCTACAGTCTGCTTTTTAATGTTTTCACTTTCGAATAATTCTGGCTGTACGATCGAGCTTACAGGTACCGACTTATGAACACCGACTCCGAGTAATCTGATGCCTCGACCGCTTTCGTATTTTCGGTTGAAAAGAGAAAGTATTCGCGAATATAAATCATCGGTACAAAGAACAGGTGTTTCGTAAGTCTGCTGCGCGCTTATGGTTGTAAAATCTTCATAACGGATTTTAAGAAAGACTGTAAGGCTTGTTTTACTGGAAATTAAAAGCCTGTGCATCATCTGTGAAGATAAATCAAGCAGTTCAGTTTCGATTGTGTTGATGTCAGTAAGGTCAAACTCAAAGGTAGTTTCAACGCTTACCGAATGAGATTTGGGCTCGGACCTGAAGTTTTCTGGTTCCATTCCGCGGCAAACGTTATATAAAAAGGAACTTCCGGCTTCTCCGACAATTGTCTTTAAAAAGTTCTTGCTGTGAGATTTGATGTCTTTAACAGATCTAAAGCCTGAAGTGTTAAGCCTTTTAAGAGTTTTCTGTCCAACACCCCAGATGTCTTTTAACGGAAGTGTTTCAATAAATTTTTCTTCATCACCAGGAAGTACCTGAAACAATCCGTCCGGCTTTTTTACTTCGGAGCAGATTTTTGCAAGATAGGAATTTGAAGCAATACCGATAGAAATTGTAAGTCCTGTTTCTTCTTTTATTCTGTTCTTGATTTTTTTTGCGGCTTCTTCAGGTTCCCCGAAAAGTCTTGTAGTTCCTGTCATGTCAAGGCAGGCTTCGTCAATCGAAAGTTGTATAATGTCGGGAGAAAAATCTTCTAAAATAGACATTACTTTCTGGGAATATTCGTAGTAGTCATCCATATGCGGCTCTACGAAAATTCCCTGAGGACATAATTCGTATGCTTTAAAAGAAGGCATTGCAGAATGTACGCCATACTTTCTGGCTTCGTATGACGCAGTTGAAACTACGTTTCTTTTGTGATGCGGATCTCCAGAAATGATTAAGGGCTTACCTTTGTATTCGGGATGAAGAATCTGCTCGACAGAAGCAAAGAAAGCGTCCAGGTCAACATGAAAAAAACATTTTTGAATATCCATTAGATGCTGCCCTGTGATTTTATTTTGGAATTAATAACGAGAGAAATTTTTTCCTTAACAAAAACTTTTCTGTTTGAATTTGAAATGTCGGTTATAAATTCTTCAGGGTAATATTCTCTGTCGTAATAGGCATAAATATCAATTATTGTAACTTCTGAGTTATCAGGAGTGTAATTCAAAACAATGTTTTCAGGAGGATAATCCGGTAGATTGAATTGAATCTGGTTTTTGTTTTCAGAAGGAGTGAAGGTATAGGTTGTGTAATAAACAGGATTGTCTGTTTCGCCAGATACGAAAATTTCAACTCGTGATGCAGGACGTGAAGTGTTTACAGAAAGCTGTCGAATTGTTCCGCCGTAATACGAAGAGTCCTTGTATCGGGCCTGAAGAAAAAGATTTTCAGGGGAATCAATTACGCGTCCAGAAAAATTTCCAAAATTGATTTTTGTTCTGAAAATATTACGGATGTAAAGGGTTGCAAGAAAAATAAGTCCGAAGAAAACAATTACAGTTATAAACTGAATGAGGGCGTAATATTTCGGGAACTTTTTTTTAATCTTAACCTGAATCTGTGTTACAGAAATATTTTGAGAAACTTTAGTTTTGTTTGCATTTTTAAGGCGAAGGTAAATTCTGAGCAGCAGGATGCTTAACGGCGTAATTGCACAGCTGAATAAGATATTGTAAAGTGGACTTGCAAAAATCAAAGGCATTATCTGCTTCGGTGTTGAATAAGTGGCAATTGCAAATATCAGCTGAAAGTACGGTAGCATCGAAAGAATGAAGAATAAATAAATCGAGAAAGTTTTCTTGAATAAAAGAGAAACAGAAATGATTATGTAAATAGCGGCAAAAAGATAAAACAGCGAAATATCAATTGCAGAAAAAACGAAAATGTTGAGAAGAGTTGAAAGGCGCAGAAGATATTCGTATGTATAAGTATCTTTATTTGCATGAAATCGCAATTCTATAAGAAATGCAAATGAAATGAGAATGAATGAAATTGCAATTTTAATTCCAAGAACTGCAATCGGATTTCTCATGAATGAATTAAAAAAGGCAGTTGAAATAAACTGCGCAATTTCAAGACAGATCCAAAGCACTGCAATTGTTGCTGGTACAAGATATAAAGTCTTGAGCGCACGTTTTGTAGAAATTGTTTTAATGCTATGACGTGTTCTGAAAATAAATCCAAGATCACAGATAAAAAAAAGGCTTAAAGTAAACATAACAATCAGAAGAATAATAGTGATGTTTTCTGTAAGCCACAGATGTGCTGAAAATAATTTTACTGGAATGTAGTGAATGTCTTCTTTAAAATCAGTTTCATTGTCAAACGAAGTTATAATATTCTGGTAAAGCAGAAACAGACTGTTTTTGTCCGCGCTTGAGGCTTTGATGTTTAATTCAACTGCAGGAGTTCCTCGTGATAAGAAAGAAGCAAGAATATTGCTGGATCTTAAAAGATTTTGCTTGTAAAGCGAAATGTAAAAACTTCCGATTATTGTCGGATCAAAGTCATTTGCTTCAAGGCTGTCATTAACAAGCTTGGTAAGCCAGAGCGGAGATACCTGACCTGCAGAACCTGGAGTCAATGTTGTAATTTTCTGGGCATCAAGATTGCTGTAAACTGCACAATAAGTTTCTGAGCCCTGATTAAAATCTGCGTAAATTTCAGTTCCCGTCATTTTATCATTACCCGAAATCTGAGTTTTATCACAGGCGGTCAGGAGAATGTTTACGTCAAAGTTGAATTCAACTTCTTTATTCCATTTTATTAATTCTTCGATGAAGGGTAGATGCGAAACTGCATCGTCCTGTGGAAATACGAGCACCAGCGAACTGAATTTTGCTTTTGCTGGTTTTTCTTCGCTTACAGTTTTTGGAATGGAAATAAGAAGATTGTATGGAAAATTATTTTCGGGGGTGCGGCACAACTGCTGCTTTCTTGCAGTAATTCCTTCCTTTTTAAGTTTTTTATAAAGAAGGTCGGAAAGTTCCTTACCTCTGTAAATTCTAGTATCACTTTCGGGAATATACTGCGCATGAAGTGCCGAAACGGCTAATAAGAGAGAAAAAAATGAGATAAAAAGGCTCTTAAACTTCATATATAATAGAATAAACTAACATTGAATTATCTTCAAGAGATGTAAAATTTGGAACCGTTGCCCGCTTTTTAATTTAATATTTTCAATTATATTGCATAAATATTCTAAAATAGGATATATTTTTCTTATGGTAGTAATGAAGTTCGGTGGTTCTTCTGTTGCAGATGCAGATCGTATCCGCCATGTCGCATCAATCATCAAAGCATATAAAGATGAAAAACCAGTTGTAGTCCTTTCTGCTATGGGTGACACAACTGATCATTTGTTGAAAGCAGCAGACCTTGCTGTTAATGGAACTGTTGATATTACAGGAGTTGAAAAACTTCACAGAGAAAGTGCTGATAAGCTTGGAATTAAAATCGAAGCTATCGACGATCTTCTTGAGGAATTAACACAGCTTCTCACTGGTATTTCAATGCTTAGAGAACTTACTAAACGCACAAGAGACTACCTCGTTTCATTTGGCGAAAGAATGTCAGTTCGCATGATGGCAGCTTATCTTACAAACCAGGGAATTCCTGCAAAGTTCTACGATGCATGGGATATCGGAATGGTAAGTGATTCAAACTTTATGGCTGCAGAACTTCTCGACGAAGTCTGGGAAAACATTCCAAAACATTTAAATGACTACAAAGACGGTAAAGCAAAAGAAATTCCTATCGTAACAGGCTTTATCGCAAAAGATAAAAGTGGAAACATCACAACATTAGGCCGTGGTGGTTCTGACCTTAGTGCTACAATGATTGGCTCTGCAATGAAAGCTAAAGAAATCCAAACATGGAAAGACGTAGACGGAATTTTGACAGCAGATCCACGCGTTGTAAAAGAAGCTCATCCTGTACCAGAAGTAACATACGAAGAAGCTGCCGAACTTGCATACTTCGGAGCTCAGGTTCTTCATCCGAGATCAATGATGCCATGTATCAAAAGCGGCGTTCCTGTTCGCGTAAAGAACTCATACAACATTGAAAGTCCTGGATCAATCATCGTTGAAAACCATTCAGGTGAAGTACCAAAGGTAACTGCAATCACTTCTGTTAAGCACGTTACACTGATTGATATTAACTCGACACGCATGCTCGGAAGCGCAGGATTCCTTGCACATGTATTCAATAACTTCTTAAAATGGGGAATCAGCGTTGATGTAATCGCTACATCAGAAGTTTCTGTTTCTCTTACTGTAAACGGAAAAACTGATCTTACAGGTCTTCTTGCTGACCTTGATCACGTTGCTGACGTTGAAGTTCAGAAAGATAAATCAATCGTTACAATCATTTGTGATGCTGACCATTCTAGTGACATTCTTGCAAGCGGCTTCGGTGCTCTTGCTAAAGAAGGAATCAACGTTCAGATGATTTCTCAGGGTGCTTCAAAAGTTAACATTACTGTAATCTGTGATGACGACGAAGTTAACCAGGTTGTAAATACATTACACAAGGCTTTCTTCGGCTAATATAAAAAGGTAAGGGTGGAATTATGAAAATTGCAATTGTAGGCTACGGAAAAATGGGCCACATGATCGAAAACTCAGCAAAGAACTTTGGACATGAAGTTGTTGCTACAGTTGATATTATTGCTAAAGACGCAACTAATCTTGTATCTCAAGGTGATTATGATGCAGTTGCAAAAGCCGTTAAAGATAGCGGAGCAGAAGGAGTTATTGAATTCTCTCATCCGTCTTCTGTAATGGGAAACTTAAATGCCCTTATTCCTCTTGGAATCCCTGTAGTTATCGGAACAACAGGTTGGAATGACAAACACGCTGAAGTAAATGAACTTGCTTCTAAATGCAATGGTGTTGCAATGACAAGTGCAAACTTCTCAATCGGCGTAAATATGCTTTACAAAATCATTGAAGAAGCTGCAAAGCTTGTAAGTCAGTTTGATGAATACGATGCATCGGTTTCAGAAATTCACCACAATCAAAAGGCTGACAGTCCAAGTGGAACTGCAATTGATATTGCAAAGCATCTCCTTGCAAACTACCCAAAAAAAGATACAATCGTAACAGACCCATTCCACCAGCGTCCTAAGGCAAACGAACTTCATGTTGCCAGCATGCGAGTTGGTTCAGTTCCTGGAACTCACACTGTTTACTTTGACTCAAATGCTGACACAATTGAAATTACACATAGAGCAAGAAGCCGCGAAGGATTTGCAAACGGTGCAGTTCATGCCCTTGAAAGACTTACAGAGTATGTAAATAACGGAAAACTTGCAAAAGGCCGTTTATACAAGATGGAAGACTTGTTCTAATAGGGAATCTGAGGTAAAATTAAAGTATGTACGATAACAAAGGTTGTGATTTGCTCGATTACGACGAATCAGATTTTAATACAGTAATTGCTTCTGACATTTCATTTTCCGGAAAAATCCGTTTTACAAAACCATTCATGATTAAAGGAAATGTTTCAGGACTTATTCAGGCTGACAGTGATCTTGTGATTGCACAGGATGCAGTTGTTAAAGCAGATATTTTTGCTGAAAGGATTCTTATTCGTGGCAAGGTAGAAGGAAATATTACAGGCCAGTCAATGGTTTTTGTAACATCAAAAGGATCTGTTTCAGGAGATATTACTTCTAAACAGGTTGTTCTTGAACCAGGAAGTAGTTTTTCTGGTCGTTGTACGATGGTGAAAGATGAAGCGTAGTATCTGTTTAATTTTATTATCTTTACTTTGTGTAAGTGTTTTTGCTCAGAAAAAAAAGGACGCACTTGTTCTTTATCAGCATAAGAATTATAAAGAAGCAATTGCGGTTTGCGAAGAAGAACTTAGAGCTGATCCAAACCGTGTAGAAGCCTTCGTAGTTCTTTGCTGGAGCCTTATTGGTAATGGAGAATATCCACGTGCTGAACAGCGTGCTTACGATGGACTTAAACTTGCCCGCTATGATATTCGTTTAATTGAAGTTCTCGGTGAAGCAAAATATTATCAGGGAAAAAACGAAGAAGCTTTAAAACAGTTCCAGGAATATATTTCAATTGCTCAGGACAGAACTGGTGACCGTGTTGGTTCTGCATACTATTTTATGGGCGAAATTTACATTCGCCTTACAAAATTCCAGCATGCAGACATTGCACTTTCTGCAGCAGTAAGAAAGAATCCTCGCTCTGACGTATGGTGGTTCCGTTTGGGATATGCGCGCGAAATGGCAAAGAACTATGCAGAAAGTTTGACTGCATACGAAGAATGTCTTAAGCTCAATCCGACACGCGATGATGCAGTCCGTGGAAAAGAACGCGTAAAAGAACACCTCAGATAATTTTTGAAAAATTCATGAATAAAAAAATTCATATTGAAACATTAGGCTGCAGATTAAATCAAATTGAAAGTGAATCTGTAGCCTCTTTTTTTTCTGACGACGGTTTTTCTGTCGTAATGAAATCAATTACATCAAAAGACAAAGAAGACTCAAGCTGCGTACTTTGCGTTGTAAATACATGTACTGTTACAGCTAAAGCAGAACAGAAAGCTCGCCGCATCATCAGACTTCTTCTTAAAAAATATTTTAATGCAATCGTTGTTGTAACAGGCTGTTACGCGCAGGTTAACAAAGAAGAAATTGCTGCGATTGATAATAGAATCGTAGTTCTTCCGGGTCGGGTAAAAAGCCGCCTTTCTGATGTTCCGTCGATAGTTACAAAAGTATTAGAGGAATCTAGCGACGACGCCAAACTCATTCAGCAGAAAATCAAATCTCATCTTGAAAAAGAAGTTCTGTTCAAGCCTGTTACAGATACAAGTGAAAATCCGTTTAAACTTGCAACTGATACGTTCCTTCATCATTCCCGCTCCTCAATAAAAATCCAGGACGGATGTAACTACCGCTGTTCGTACTGCGAAATCTGCATTGCCCGCGGAAAATCTGTATCGTTACCTGTGAAAGATGTTCTGATGCAGGTAAATAAATTAATTGCTTCAGGACAGAAAGAAATCGTAATTACTACAGTGAACATTGCTCAATACCAGAGCGAATACAACGGGAAAACTGTAGGAATCGCAGATCTTCTTGAAATTCTTCTGAATGAAACAAAAGGCGTTTCGTTCAGATTCTCAAGCCTGTATCCGCAGATTGTTGATGAAAGACTTTGTGAATTAATAAAAGACGAAAGGGTAAGACCTCACTTTCATCTTTCAGTACAAAGCGGAAGTGATGACGTGCTTTTAAATATGAACCGTCCTTACAAAGCTCAGGCTGTCATTGATGCATGTCGCAGATTAAAGGAAGCTAAAGGTAATCCGTTTCTGGCCTGCGATATAATTGCAGGTTTTCCTGGTGAAACAGATGAAGATTTTAACGCGACAATGAAGCTTGTAAAAGACTGTGGCTTTACCTGGGTTCACGCTTTTCCGTTCAGTCCGCGTCCAAACACAAAGGCTTACACAATGAAGCCTAAAGTTCCAGAATACGTGACAGGAAAAAGAGTAGATGAACTCCTTGAATATTCCTTTGAAAGTAAAATTAAATATATCAACTCGCAAAAAGGAACTGTACGTAAAGCGATTGTTGAAACAAGTCATAATGCCGGTGCTGTTAAAATGCGTGACGGTAAACGGGTGATTCATGCAGTGAGTGATAACTTTTTGCATTGCGTTGTGCTGATTGATGACGGTAGAGAAATTCCTCAGGCAGGAAGTGAAGTGGATGTTGTTTTGCTTGAGCCGCTTGTTGAGGAAATCAGAAAAAATGCTGAACAGGAAGTTCTCTGTAAGTTAAATTAGAAAAATTCGAAATTGAGTGCACAGAAAATGCTTCTGATAACAGTACTAAATATGTACAGTCAGGTAAAGATCGTAATGTCCTGCTTAGTGTGTTTCGTTTTAATCAAATAAGAGGACTATACATTTACTCGAAAATAATTTCGTATTTTTTTGCCTTAAAAGATTCTGAGCCGTCCCATTTTGTGTATTCACAGTCACAGTGGAATTTCATTCCAAGCTTTTCCATTACATGGCCGCTTTTTGGATTGTCTACGGCAAAGACAGAGACTATTTTTTTTACATCGTAATTATTGCGTGCATGTTCAATAATTTTTCTACATGCTTCTGTTACAATTCCTTTTCCCCACATATCACGGCGGATGTTATATCCTAATGTCCAGTTATTTTCCTCTGTGTCAAAAATCAAACCGCCTGATCCAATCAGTTCTCCGGTTACTTTAAACACAAATCCGTAATCTAGTGTTTTTTCTGTTTCGTAAATATGAGTTAACCAATAAGTTGCATCATCAGGTGATCTGTAAAGGGGATATCTCATGTACTTTGCAACTTCGGGATCGCCTGCCCATTTGAAAATGGCATCTTTGTCATTAATTGTTAGAGGTCGTAGAATGAGGCGTTCTGTTTCGAGTACCTGCGGGATGAATTTGTTTTCGTTCATGTTCCTCTCCTTGTTTGTAGTGTAATGGATTATGTGTGGTTTGTCGTTAAAGTGGTGATTTAAAATAGAGGAAAAGATATTAATAACACTCTTAGTGGTAATTCTAAAAATTTCTGTTTCACAGATGAAAATAAAAATTCTAGACCAGAAGTCAAATCAGAACCAATAAATGAAACTAAATAATCCCGATTTCGAAAAGGGCAAAAAAAAAGGTTTCTGTTAACCAGAAACCTAATCTTGAGCTACACAGGATTCGAACCTGTGACCCACGCCTTAAAAGGGCGTTGCTCTACCTACTGAGCTAGTAGCCCATCCACTCACTTCGTGAATGTATTAGTAATATATACTTTTGCTTCACTTGTGTCAATAACTTTTTATTTATTTTTCTAAAATTTATTAATTTTTTTAATTTAAGTAGATTTAAAAAAAATTCGCAGGTTATATGCCGTGGAATTACTCTAGAAAAAAAAATATAAAAAGTTTAGTGTTATATTATACGTAT
>SAMEA3663208__coassemble_205_pt1 | contig 25936 bp, 19 predicted proteins | sample SAMEA3663208__metabat2_high_PE_016 | metagenome-assembled genome bin SAMEA3663208 (sample SAMEA3663208) | pig gut metagenome | biome: pig gut; feature: pig-associated habitat; material: faeces | place: China | collected 2013
GAACGGAACACGTCCTGAGCTTCTTGTCCGCGAACTTTGCGAAACGGGAACTGCAACTGTTGTTACCTTCCAGGATAAAATTCCGGTTCTTTCAAAGCTCAATCCTGACAACTGTTACCTTTACTGGGACATCATTCTTACAACTTCAAAAAGCGAAAACGATATCCGTGATGTTTTCATCTTTGTTGATGACGATTCTCAGATTAAAATTGAAAAAATCAACGACACCGGTCTTCATAAAAAGCTCGGTGAAATTCTTATTGCTCGCAATCTTGTTTCAGAAGCTGAACTGACCCGTGTTATTGACGAACAGAAAAAAGTCGGCGACCTTCTTGTTTCGAAAAACGTAGTTTCCCAGCAGGCTATCGATTCTGCCCTTGCAGAACAGAAGCACTTTAACAAGCTTAATAAAGACAAGGAAATTGCACAGACTCAGGCTCCTCAGATAACCCAGAGTGCTCTCGGAAACCAGACAATCCGCGTAAACTCACAGAAGCTCGACCAGCTTGTTGACCTTGTCGGCGAACTTGTAACCTTCAATGCACGCCTTTCTTCAATAGCAAGCGAAATTAAAAATTCAAATCTTTCTACACTTACAGAGCTTGGCGAAAGCCTTATTTTCTCTCTTCGCGACACTTCGATGGACATGCGTATGCTTCCGATTGGAACTATATTCTCCCGCTTCAGAAGACTTGTTCACGACCTTTCAAGCCAGCTTGGCAAAAACATCGAACTTGTTACAGAAGGTGCTGAAACTGAACTTGATAAGACCGTTATTGAAAAACTTAACGACCCGTTAGTTCACTTAATCAGAAATTCATGTGACCACGGAATCGAAAATCCAGAAAAACGCGCAATGCTCGGCAAAAATGCCACAGGAACAGTAAAACTTTCCGCAAAACACGCAGGCGCCTTCGTACTGATTACTATTTCTGATGACGGCGGCGGACTTAACCGCGAGACTATCTTAAACAAAGCAATCGAAAAAGGACTCATCAAAGCCACAGATCAACTTACAGACCAGCAGATAAACGAACTCATCTTCCAGCCTGGCTTCTCAACTGCAAAAGAAGTTTCTGCCGTATCAGGCCGCGGCGTCGGAATGGACGTTGTAAAACGCGACATTGATTCCCTTGGCGGTTCAATTTCAGTTGAAACTGCACCTGGAAAAGGCTCATGCTTCATCCTTAAGATTCCTCTTACACTTGCAATCATCGAAGGAATGATGGTTCAGATCGGAGAAAACAAATATGTAATTCCTGTTTCTGGCGTCGAAGAATGTATTGAATACGAACCACAGGACAACACAGATTTCCTTTGCAGCCACATTGTTGCCCGCGATGAATATCTTCCTTGTATCAACATGCGAAAATATTTCGAAGTCGAAGGGAACGCACCGACTGAACAGCAGGTTGTTGTAGTTAACGACCAGAATTCTAAAATTGGAATTATCGTTGACCACATTTTGGGCAATCATCAGACAGTTATTAAGCCAATCGGCAAATTATTTAAAAGAATTGAAGGACTTTCAGGTTCTACAATTCTCGGCGACGGTTCAGTTGCTCTCATTCTTGATATATTCAAACTTTCTGATATCATTAGAAAGATGGACTTGAAGAAAAAATGAGCACTAACCCTAAACTAACTGAAAAAGAGATTTCTCCAACTCTTGCAGCAGGACTTTACACACAGAAACAGCTTTCTCAGGAACAGTTTAAGAAAATTGCCACTTTTATGGAAAAAACAACAGGAATTAAGATGCCTGATTCAAAGCGCACAATGATTCAGTCGCGCCTTGCCAATCGTCTTAAAGTCCTGCATTTTAATGATTACGCGCAGTACATCGATTACGTTTTTTCATCGTCGGACAGGGCAAACGAAGAAATCGTAATGATGATCGATTTACTGACAACAAACCTGACTCATTTTTTCAGGGAAAAACCACATTTCGACTTTATGACAGCAACAGTTCTGCCACATCTTGCCGAATGCGAAATTAAATGCCCTGCAATATGGTCAGCCGGTTGTTCTTCAGGAGAAGAACCATACACGCTTTCGATTGTCATGAAGGAATTTATGGCAGCACACAGAGGTGTATTTACCGATTATTCGATTCTTGCAACGGACATTTCGTCAAGAATCCTTTCTAAAGCCGTTGAAGGACTTTATCCGCTCGAGAGTGTTGATAAGCTTCCTTACGATATTAAGCATAAGTATTTTCTGAAAAGTAAAAATCCAGATAAGCCTTATGCTAAAGTTAAAAATGAAGTGCGTCAGAAGATTCAGTTTGACAGACTGAATTTTATGGACAGTTCATTTAATATCAGGCCAAAGAAAAATATTATCTTTTGCCGAAATGTGCTGATTTATTTCGATAAACCGACACAACTTGATGTAATTAGAAAACTCGTAGACTGTCTTGAAGTTGGTGGTTTCCTGTTTCTGGGTCATTCAGAAACAATTTTCGGAAGCGATCTTCCGCTTAAAACAGTTTCTACTACTGTGTTCCAAAAAATTAAGGAGAGCTAGAAATGGCAATAAAAGTTTTAGTCATAGATGATTCAGCTTTAGTTCGCGAAACCTTAAGTCAGATTTTAAATTCTGACCTTGATATCAAAGTAATCGCTACAGCATCAGATCCGATTTTTGGCGCTAAGAAAATCAAACTTGAACGCCCTGACGTTATCGTACTCGATATCGAAATGGCCCGCATGGACGGTCTTACATTCCTTAAAAAGATGAATGAAACTGTCGATCCGATTCCTTGCGTTGTATGTTCAACAATGATTTCTGAAGGCTCAGAAAACGCTATGAAAGCCCTTGAATATGGAGCCGCCGAACTGATTCAGAAACCAGCTCTCGGTACACGCAAATTCCTCGAGGAATCTAAAGTTAGAATTTGTGATGCTGTAAAATCTGCTTACAAATCTACTTCAAACATCAAGAAGTTAATTCCTTCACCACTCAAGAAAGTTGTACAGCCAAAACTTACAGCTGATGTTATTCTTGATAAGCCGACATCTGGTTCAACAACTCTCGAAACAACAGAAAATATTGTTGTTGTCGGCGCAAGTACAGGTGGAACTGAAGCGTTAAAAGACTTCCTTACAATGCTTCCAGACGATGCACCGGGTATCGTAATCGTTCAGCACATGCCAGAACACTTTACAGCTGCCTTCGCAAACCGCCTGGATAGCCTCTGTAAAATTCACGTAAAAGAAGCCCAGAACGGCGACACAGTAATCCAGGGTCAGGCACTTATTGCCCCAGGAAACTACCACACCCTTCTCAAACGTTCAGGCGCAAGATATTACGTAGAAATTAAAGAAGGACCTTTAGTCTCTCGTCACAGACCATCAGTTGATGTCCTCTTCCGTTCTGCAGCCCGTTATGCAGGCAAGAACGCAATCGGAATCATCATGACAGGTATGGGTGATGACGGCGCAAAGGGAATGCGCGAAATGCACGATGCTGGCGCATATACAATTGCTCAGGACGAACAGACCTGTATTGTATACGGAATGCCTGGCGAAGCTGTAAAAAATGGCGGTGTTGATAAAATCGTTCCTTTACAGAACATCGCTCAGACAATGATGAACGCAACATTGGTTCGTTCTAAATATAACAGTAAATAAAGAACCGCAAATTATTAATGGTTCACAAAAAATTATAAATTACCTAAAAGGGAGATAATATTATGGCAGACAAAAAGGTATTAGCAGTAGATGACTCAGCAACAATCAGAACAAGTATTTCCTTTGTATTAAAAGAAGCAGGATACGAAGTTGTAGAAGCAGTAGATGGCGTAGACGGCTTGGCAAAAGCAAAAGATGATAAATTCAATCTTGTAATCACAGATATTAACATGCCTAACATGGACGGAATTGAAATGATCAAACAGCTTCGTTCAACAGAAGGTTATAAATTTACTCCAATCATTGCACTCACAACAGAAAGTCAGGATTCGAAAATGCAGGAAGGAAAAGCTGCCGGCGCAACAGGCTGGATTGTAAAACCTTTCACATCAGAAAAACTTCTGGCTATTGTTAAAAAAATTATTGGCTAACTAACATTCAACTATAAAAGGAGCACCACCTATGAAAAGTTTGAAGAATCTTATTCTGGTAATCGCAATCCCTGTAATTTTAGTTACAGCATTTACCATTATGACAGTTTCTGGATTGCAGACAACTAAACTTATCGAGAATCTACAGACATCAAGTTTGACACAGATTCTTAATCAGGCATCAGCTGGAGCAGCCCAGAAGGTTGAAACAGAGTTTGCACGCCTCGAATCAGTTGCAACTCGCCCTGAACTTGTTGATGACGATTACACACTTAAAGAAAAAGCTGTTTTATTACAGGAGCTTGTAAGAGAAGAAATCGGACACAGATATTTCGTATTCTCTGATGCAAAAGGAAATGCATTCAGCTCTTTAGGACGTTCAGTAAACATCAAAGATAGAGAATATTTCAAGGAAGCAATGAACGGACACAAATCCGTAACAGATCCATTGATGAACAAAATCCTTAATGCTTATGCCCTTCTCTTTGCAGTACCTCTTCGTGATTCTAAAAACCAGATTGTCGGTGCCGTATGTATTGATACAACAACAGACATCTTAAACGAAATCTGTTCAAACGTTCACATTTCTCCTAACTCAACAACAATTATTCTTTCAAAGAATACAGGTAAAGTTATAGGAACTTCAAATGCTGAATATGCTCCATTTGATCAGGATATTAATGAAGAAGCAAAAATGGATTCAGGATTTAATTCTCTGGCAGAGGAATTTGGAAAAGCCTTAACTGGTGCAACAGGCTCAAATTTAATTTCGATTCAGGGAAACAGATGCTTTGTAACATATGCTCCAATTTCAGGAACTCCATGGGTTTTAGTTTCAACATCACCATACTCTGACTTTGATCATGAACTTAACCTTATGTATATCTGGAATTCTGTCAATGCATTGCTTATTATCATTGCCGGAATCGTAATCTTCTTAATCTTTGCAAAATTCATTGTTAAGAATATGAACATTGTAAAAATGTCACTTGTAGATGTATCAAAAGGTGACTTGAAGATTTCATCAGTTCCAGTTGAAGACAAAGAAAAACTTCTTGCTCGCAAAGACGAACTTGGACATATGGCACAGTCATTACATGACATGGTTCGTAACTTAACAAAGATTATTGCAACAGTTCGCGACTCAGCAATTCACGTTGAAACAGGCGGATCTCAGCTTGCATCTTCAAGCCAGGCAGTATCTTCAGGTGCATCAGAACAGGCAGCCTCTACAGAAGAAATGTCAGCTACAATGGAAGAAATGACAAGCAACATCCGTTCCAACGCCGACAACGCAGCTAAAACAAGCAGCATCGCAAACCGCACTGCTGCCGAAGGAGAACAGGGCGGCGAAGCAGTATCAGTTGCTCTCACAGCCGTTCAGGAAATCGCAAGCAAGATCAGCATCATCGAAGAAATCTCCAACCAGACAAATCTCCTTGCCATCAACGCTGCTATTGAAGCAGCCCGCGCCGGCGAAGCAGGAAAAGGATTTGCAGTTGTTGCCTCTGAAGTTCGCAAACTCGCAGAACGTTCAAAAATTGCAGCCGGCGAAATCAGTGAACTTTCTGGCAAAACACTTCTCGCCGCAGAAAACGCAGGTAATACAATTAACTCAGTTGTTCCAGGAATTGAACAGACCTCACAGCTCATCGACGAAATTGCAACTGCATGTCGCGAACAGGATGAAGGTGCAGATCAGGTTTCTACAGCAATCATCCAGCTTGATACAGTTGTTCAGCAGAACGCATCAGCTGCAGAACAGATGGCAGCAATGGCAGAGGAACTTTCAAGCGAAGCACAGAAACTCGTAAAAGCAATCAGCTTCTTCGTAATCGACGAAAATGTTGCAAGTGCAATCACAGCAACTGAAGAATCAAAACCAAAAACTTCAAACACAAAGAAACTTTTTGAACCTATCCGTCATGCAAAAGATGTAATCGCTTCTCCTTCAACAACTGGTGACGAAATCATCGATTCATTTGCAGAAGAACAGGCTCAGGAATCAAATACAACAGTTGAAACTTCAGCACCAGCACAGACTCCTGCTGAACCATCAGCTCCAAAACTTACAGGAAACTTCACTCCTAAATCATCAAACGATTTAATCAGTGATTCAGATTTCGAAGAGTTCTAATATGATACAGCAATATTTAACCTTTAAAGTTGAAAATACTCGTTACGCAATCAACGTATTCAAGATCCAAGAAGTTCTTGAATACGAAGAGCCTCAGCAGATTCCATGCTCAAGCGCGTTGTTGACCGGCATTATCCGCTCTAGAGATACAAATATTGCCATCATGGATCTTCGAAAAAAATTCGGACTCGGGCCAAAAATCCCAGGTACAGAAACCAGAACAATCGTACTTGAAGTCGTTGACCAGGATTCCGGAGTTATCAACCTTTACGGAATTGTTGCAGATGAAGTTTTCGAAGTTATCGATCTTGATGACTCATACCTCGAACCACTCCCGTCAAAGAAAAACTTTTCAGGCGCTCAGTTCGTTTCGTCAGTCTTCACACAAAACGACATCTACACACTCGTTCTTGATGTAGCAAAAATTTTCTCAGAAGAGGAATTATCAACAACCGCCACATCAGACCCAATTGCTGCAACAGACGCAAAAACCGCTGACGCTCCAAAAGAAAAGAAGCCGGCAAAGAAAACTTCACGGAGGACAAAATGACAAATAATATTTTAACTTTCACACTCGACAATTGTCTTTACGCATTCAAAGTATTCAAAGTCCAGGAAGTTTTAGTTTATTCTGCACCAGTAAAAGTTCCATGTTCCTCAGAATATGTTGAAGGCCTTATAAATTCCCGCGATCAGGGAATTTCGGTAATCAATCTTAGAAAAAAATTCAAACTGCCGGTTATTGATACTGATTCAGAAACAAGAATTATTGTAGTTGAAGTTGCAAAGCCGACAGAAAATGACCCGGACCACATCGTTACCTTTGGAGCAATTTGTGATTCAGTTCAGGAAGTTCTCGAAGTTGAAGAAATTGAAATAGAACCACCACCAAAGTTCGGCAATAATATTTCCTCAGAATTTATCAGCGGGCTCGTAAAAAAAGACGACAACTTCATCATAATTCTCGATGAAGAAAAAATCTTTTCGGATGAAGATCTCGTAAAAAAAGACAATCAGAAAAACTAAATATTTCTCAGCGTACAATTTGTCTGTAATGTGGATTAGTTCTTTGTATACTTGAAGTATTCGAAGTCTGCATATTTTGAATATGTTTCCATATCAACTGCAAACATTCCTACAAAAGCACCTGTAAAACCCAAGCCGCCAAATTCATCCGACACCTTATCAGGATTAACTTCAAAACGAAGCTTTCTCCACAATGTGCCGTCTTCAGAATATGAGAACCAGGCCTTATGATTATCAACAGTCACTTTAAGCCAAACCGGACCTTCACCCTTAAGCTGAATTTTCATACCTTCAGAATAAGAACTGACAGAACCAGCATATGGATTATAATTAACAGGCGGCAAAAAAGCCTGAACCTGAAGAATTCTTCCTAACTGTTCATCATAAGTAATACAGAGATTGTACTGTGAATCTTCATCGTAGCGATAAGACAGACCTGCGAGCTGCTGAAAATTTTCAGGATTGTAATAAACCTTTGTTTCAGCTTCGAAAGCAAAATCAGTCTGGCGTCTTGCAATCAAGCTCTGGTCAAAATTAGAAACGAAAGACTGACCTCCAAATATTCGCAAAAAACCAGGATTATCGTCTAACGAAAAACGCTTTCTCTGTTTCTTGGCAAACATTGGAAATCTTAAAGTCTTAAAGTCCAAGAGGAAGTCCCTCTTAGAAAAATCATATCTAGTTACTTTACAATAATCGTCGGCCTTTCCGCCCTCTAGCGCTGAATCCCTCTCGCCCGGAAGAGTAGTAACTTCGATTGGAACCTCGACATACTCAGGAGGAGTATTTTGCAATGAGCCGTCAGGCTGCATTACATATGGCCAATCGTCCTTCCATGTTAGCTCAGCAAACGAAGTCTCTCGTCCAAGTGGACAATTGAGCGTTCCTGAAAGTGGACGTCCGCACAAATAAACAAGGTAAGTTCTGCCTTCAGGTGAATCACACCATGAACCATGACCTGCCTTTTTTATTTTCAAATCATCGTAACCATAACTGGATATGAGTGGATTTTCGGGATGAACCTCGTAAGGTCCAAATAAATCTTTTGAACGTGCACATGTAACTGCATGTTCATAACCAGTTCCACCTTCTGCCGCTACAATATAGTAATAACCATTGCGCTTATAAAGGTGCGGTCCCTCAAGACAACCGATATCAGTGCCTGTAAAAATCTTTCTTGGTTTACCAATCAAGTGTTTTTTCGAAGCACTGTATTCCTGTAATAAAAGTCCTGAGAACTGATTTGGACCTTTTTTTCTATAATCCCATTCCATGTTGATAAGCCAGTGGCGTCCGTCATCGTCATGGAACATTGATGGATCAAATCCAGATGCATTTAAGAACACAGGATCCGACCATGGTCCTTCAATCGATTCTGCCGTAACCAGAAAGTTAGGAGTATCTTTCCATGGACCTTTGTTCCAGCTTCTTACATTTGTGTAAATAAGCCAGAACTTTCCATCTGAATATGACAAGCATGGAGCCCAGATTCCACAGGATTCATAGGCTCCCGCCATATTCAACAAACGATCTTCACTTAAAGGTGAAGGTACTGACGACCAGTGAACTAAATCCTTTGAGCGGTGAATCTCAACACCAGGATACCATTCAAAAGTTGAGTTTGCGATGAAATATTCACCGTTAACACAGAGTATCGAAGGATCGGCATGAAAGCCGCTCAAAATAGGATTATAGACCTTAGCCATTTTTCAACTTATTCCTTAACAGAACCCATTGTCAAACCAGAAATGATGTATCTAGACATGAAACAATAGAAGATAATAATTGGAACAAGTGAAACTGTAATACCCATGTAAATAGCACCAAACTCTGTACGATAAATATCACCACGGAGCAACTGTACCAAGATAGGTAATGTCTTCTTATTATCAGACTGCAACAAGATCATTGGAGTAACGAAGTTGTTCCATGATCCTACGAATCCGAAGATTGCCTGTGTTGCAAGAGCTGGCTGAAGAATAGGAAGAATGATCTGATTGAAGATTCTGAATTCTCCGGCACCGTCGATACGTCCAGCATCTACCAATTCAAGTGAAAGAACAGATGCCATATACTGACGCATGAACAATACAGTTGCAGCAGATGCGATTGCAGGGATTGTCAAAGGAATGAAGCTGTCTGTCAAATGGATACTTGACATGAACTGATAGAATCCGATGAACGAAATCGAAGCAGGCAACATCATAATGAAGAGAATGAAAGCCCAGATGAACTTACGTCCCTTGTAGTTATAAACGTGTAATGAATATGCTGTCAAAGCCGAGAAGTAAATACCAAGTGAAGTTGATCCAACTGATACGATGAACGAGTTGAGGAAGCCCTGCCAGATCTGGAACTTACCAGCCTTGAAGCTCAAGATGAATTCACCGATATTTACGAACTGACCTTTATAGTTAGGGTCATTAATAAGCTTTCCGAAACCGTCAGCAATACCAAGTTTTACACCAGAACCTGCTGTAATCAACAAGTCCCAGTTACGAATTGTAGAGCGTCCAGGTAACAAAGAAAGTCCCGCGTTAATTTCTTCTGTAGTTCTTGTAGCGTTAATCAACATTACGTAGATAGGAACGAGAGCTACGAGAACGAAAATAATCATTAAGGCATAAATAAATACCTTTCTTACTGTCATTGATGCTTTGTAATCCATCTCGTAACCTCCTACTTACGACCCATGTCACTACGATCCTGCATGAAGAAGTAGATGAACATTGAAAGAGCCATTGTAATAACGAATACACCCATAGCTATCGCAGCACCGTAAGCGTAGTCGCTTACACCCTGGAATGACTGGTTGTACATGTAAAGAACCATAGTACGAATCCTGTTCTGTGGTCCACCGTACATATCTGTCAACAAGAATGGGATTTCGAACAACTGCATACCACCGATAAGACCAGTAATGAGGATGAACAACATCATTGGTTTCAACAATGGGAGAGTGATGTACCATGTCTGCTGACCCTGGTTAGCACCATCTACTACAGCTGATTCATACAAAGATGGAGAAATAGATGTAATACCTGCCATCAACATAATCAATGTCTGACCACACCACAACCACCACTGGATGAATGAAACAATACCACGTGACCATGGAATACTTCTGAAGAATTCGATTGACTGTCTGAACATTTCGATATCAATTACGCCCTGTCCTTTGTATACTTCAGCCTGGATACCCATGCCGTACAAGAACTGGTTAATTGGTCCATTAGGATAACCGAACAATGAACGGAACAAAATAGCAACTGAAGCTGCTGTCAACAAGTTAGGCATATAGAACAATGCACGGAATGTATTCTTTCCCTTAATACGCATACGTGGGTCTGTGAACCAGATAGCGAAGAGAAGAGCGATTCCCAACTGTGGGATGAAGTTGAACAACCACATGATGAATGTGTTGCTGATTGATCCCCAGAAGTACTTATCTTTAACCAAGCGAGAGAAGTTTGTCAAACCTACAAAGTGAACACCATTACATTTTGATGTAGCTTTATCAATTGCAACTTTGTTAGGTGATTCTTTATTGATGTGTTTACAAATCTTTGTAGTAATGATTTTTTTACCAGATTTGTCTGTAGAAACTGTACCAACATTAACTTTTTTGTTGTTAGCAAGTTCAGCAAGTCTTTCTTCAACTGGTTTAAGTTCAACATTGTTTCCGTTGATCTTAAGAGCAACATCCTGATCAAGATAAAGGATACGAGTATCTTTGTTCTTATCACAGAATGCTTTTGAAAGGCTTACTACACCGTTTTTAACATCACCGAGTTTGTAAGTTCCATCTTCTCTAATTTCATAAAGAGCTTCTGTCATCAAGCAGTTACCCTTTTCATAGTCGAGAGTAACGTTCTGTCTGAGAAGTAATTTGTTAGCTTTACCGTTTTCTGTGTATGTTAATTCTTTGTTATATGTGAAAACACAAGCGAAATCGCCTGGTTTTGCATTCAACTTAACTTTTGAACCATTTTTTCCAACTTCGTAAACAGCCTGGTCATAATCTAATTCACATTTACCGTTGCTGTCTGCGCTGATTACAACTTCCTGTTCGAGGAGGTATGTGTGATCAAAACCGTTTTCAGAATGGTTGAATTTTTTTGACAAGATAAATTTCTGTTTCTGTCCGTTTGTAGGAACTTTAATTCCAAGGACACTTTCAACATCTTCAACTCTTACACCACGAGCCTTAAGTCCAGCTGTAAGATCCGATGTACTTTTGTTATTTTTCTTATATTCTTTTTCTACAGCAACATAACGAACCTTAGCAAGTTTCTTTGTGTAATCATACAAGAGTTCACCCTGTTTGATTTTCTTTGAAGTTACTAAAGTAGCATCGCTGAAGTCTTTATATTCCTGCTTTACTTCTTCAGGAAGTACTTCTAATTCGCCATATAATGGTGAAAGAAGTCCATTTTCGAGGTCATCTTCCGGAACAGAGAAGTTCGAAAGCTGTGTTACCTCTGTTTTAGCTCCATGAAAGCCCTTTGTCTTCATACCTTTCATATCTGTAAAAGACAACATGACTGTATAAATTGTAGGCCATAACTGGAAAAACAAGTATATTGCAATAAATGGAATAATAAAGAATATACCGTATTTCTGAAGTTTTGCCTCTGATCCTTTTGTTGATTTGGCCATAAATACTCCACAAATATTTAATAATGTGTGTTGAAAAAAAAAGTGCAGTATGACAGATGTCACGCTGCACTTTTTGATAGATTCTGAAATTAGAATCCGAGTGTTACTTTAACCTGTTCTTTGAAGTCAGCGATAGCCTGTTCTTTAGATTTTTCACCGTTTACGTAAGAACTTACAGCGTCATTAAAGATAGCTTCGATAGCCTGGTCTGTACCCTGTGTAAGTTTTCCGTCTACGTTGTTAGCCATTGCAGCGAATTCAGCATAGTGGTTCTGTCCACCCAAGAATGGTTCAGAATATGTATCTTTGATCTTGTTAACTACGTTGTTGTTAGATACGAGGTCACCTGTATCTTTAGCCCATCTTTCGAGGAAGCTGTCGTCTGTAGCAACATATTTGATGAAGTCTTTTGCACGTCCAGGAACTTTTGTACCTTTGTATGCAGCAACCCATGTACCACCCCAACGGTATGCAGCAGGTCCTGGGATCATAGCCCAGTCACCAGATGTTGCAGGTGCGTTTGGTTTAAGTACGTAGTGGAGACCCCATGTAGGGAGGAAGTAAGAGAATACTTCTATAGCATTTCCCTTTTCATCTTTGAGTTCACCTTTCATACCAGCGAACCAACCTTCTGCCCACTGACCCTGGCGTCCTTCGTAACCTTTGTCTTTCAAAAGTTTACAAGCGTCCATGTAGTCTTCCATTGCTGGGTCTACTACGAGTTTACCTTTAACAACCCATGGATCTTTACGAGCACCCTGGAATGGTTTGAAAAGGTCACCTGTTGTAGAAACGATAACACATTTTCCGTTTGATTTTGTCTTCAAGAGTTCAGCTGTTTCGTTGAACTTAGCCCAGTCTGTGAGGTATTTCTGTACTTCAGCTGGTTCGTCTGTTCCGAGGTATTTTTTAGCCAAAGAACGGCGATAGAACATAGCTCCAGGAGCTGCCTGCCAAGAAAGACCGTATACTTTTCCGTTGTATGTACCAACTTCAGCTGGGTAAGCGATCATCTTGTCTTTGATTTCGTTGTAAGTATCTGTCAAGTCAAGGAGAAGGTCATCACCCTGTTCGATGTATTTGCGAACAAATGCATCTTCGAGAGCGAATACGTCAGGTGCTCCGTTTCCACTTGCAAGTACTGGGTCCAATTTGTTAGGGAACTGATCAGTTGGTGTAAGAGAGTAATCAATTTCAATGTCTGGATGATCTTTTTTGTAATAGTTATCAACCATTGACTGAAGCTCATCTGTGAATGACCAGATTACCAATTTTTTTTCTTCTTCTTTTGCTCCACAGCTTGATACTGATGCGATCATTGCAGCAGCTGCGATAGCTGAAAGAATAATTCTACTTTTCTTCATATTTCCTCCAGGATACATGAACATTAAAATTATAAGAGCCCGACAGCTAGGCTGACGGTTTTCCTCTTTGTAGTGTAATTATCACTCTAAAGTTTTTTGTTGTCAACAAAAAAAAGTAAAAAAACGTTGTTTTTTTGTCATTTTTGTCGTTTTTGAGTGAATTTTTCCGTTTAACCAAAAAAATTCCGTGGAATTTAAGTTATTTCCAGCTTTTTAAGATATTTGTAAAATATTTTTTCTGAAGCTTATAATCTGCTTCTGAAATTACGATTGTCAGCATGGAATTTTCATCTTCTGCCAGTTTTGCACTCTTCAGGATAAAGGAATTGATTTTATAGTTATTCGAAGTTCCTGTATAACCGGTTGAATATACAGTTACCTGATCTGCTTTTCTGGTAATTGAGATTTTGTTCCATGGAAGGAACGATTCCCCGGACGAAAGAAGACAGGTTTTAAGATAAAGATAGAAATCGCGGCTTAAAATTGTTCCTGCACCAAGCATTGCATAATCATCGTAGAAGAAAAAGTTTTCTACCTGTCCTGCCTGCTTCCAGCCTTCGTCAAGAGTAATTGAAGAGGTTCCGAAATCAATTGTTTTCTGTGCTTTTTTTGCTGCAGGTTTATGTGCAGAACATTTTGCAGCAGGAACAGGTGCAAAGTTATCGAAGCTTTTGTCGTCAGTTGATTTAAGGGAACCAATGGCAACAACTTCAAAAACTGTGTCAGTCGGAGTTTCAATTTTTTTAATGTTGAAAATCGGAACAAGATAATCGTAATAAATGTTTATTCCTCCGCCGAACTGGAACATTTCTTCTTTACTCTTAAAGCCTGAATCGAGAAGAACTGTTGAATCAACATATGTTACAGAAGGATTTACGGTTTTATCTTTTTCTGCGCGCGGAGAAATTTCACCGATACGCTGACGTCGTTTTCCGAATTCAAAAACAAGGTCGTGAATATAGTTTACGATTTCTGCGTCTTCCTGAGTTACGGGAGTTATAAAACGTTCGCCGCTTATGTCTATATATGATTTTGTTGAATCAAGGGTAAAGAGGAATTCAATTGTCTTTGCAGGAAGCATTTCGTTTGCAGGAGCATAATAGCGTGCTGCGTAAGTAAGATCATCATAAGTTAAGAAACCGATGTAAGATTCGCGGTTAAAAGATCTGTCTCTGTAATATACATATTCCCCGGAACTGTCTTTAATAAAAGATTTTACTCCCGGAAGTGCTGGCGCGTTAAATGCAGCAAGTGCAAAAACTATAATTGCAAACAGTGTTTTTTTCATGTTAATTCCTTTTAAATATTTATGATTTGAATTTCTACAAAACAAACCGGTTTTAAATAAAAAAATCGACTGACCTGATTTGTTACAAGCCAATCGATTTTTGCATTATCAGAAAGGTTTTATTTAGCCGTTCAATTTTGCAAGTTCGTCGCGAACAAACTGAATAGCTTTTGCGCCTGCTTCTGTCGCAGGAACAAGTTCTGCGCTTTCTGCTGTACGTGGCTTGAACTCAACGTTAGGAAGGTTCTTGTCACCTACTACGATGCGCAATGGATAACCGATAAGTTCTGAGTCTGTAAACTTAACGCCAGGGCGTTCGTTACGGTCATCGAGGATTACTTCGATTCCGGCTTTTGTAAGTTCGTCGTAAATAGAATCTGCAACTTCTTTCATCTGATCTTTGTACTGAACAGGAATTACGACAACCTGATATGGTGCTACTGACATTGGCCAGCAGATACCTTTGTCGTCGTGATGACCTTCGATGATAGAAGCAAGTGTACGGTCAACACCGATTCCGTAACAGCCCATTACTGGTGTTACAGGCTTTCCACTTTCGCCGAGGTAAGTTACATTCATTGATTTTGTATATTTTGAACCGAGCTTGAAGATGTGTCCAAGTTCGTTTCCTTTTTTCATGTAGAACCTTCCGCCGCATTCCGGACAACAGTCGCCTTCTTTACATGTGCGTACATCAGCTGTCATGAATGGAGTAAAGTCACGACCGATTTCTACGTGCTTGATGTGGAATCCTTCTTTACCTGCTCCGGCTACACAGTCGTGCATATCGATAGTAGATTCATCGCAAAGAACAGGAATCTTAAGACCGATAGGACCAACAAAGCCGTGTGGTGCCCCGGAATATTTGAGAACGTCTTCGTCACTTGCAAGTTCAGCGCCTGAAGCTTTGAGAACTGCAGCAAGTTTTGTTTCGTTAACATCAAGGTCGCCGCGGATAAGAACGCAGAAGAAGGTTTCTGGAATATATGTTACGCCGCCTTCTGTAACTGTTTTTGCATCTTTGTACTGTTCGTTTGAAGAAAGATCGATTCCACAGTTGTAAACTTTGTAGATCAAAGCTTTAAGGAATGTTGTAGGTTTTTCGTTGAAGAATTTTTCCATGTCATCGATTGAGAAAACGTTTGGAGTTGCAACTTCTTCAACTGCGAGGTCTGTCTTAACCTGTGGTTTTCCTTCTGAGTTAAGTGGAACTTCGCGTTTGCAGGCAGCTTTTTCAACGTTGGCTGCGTAATCACAGTCTGGACAGAGAAGAAGTGTATCGTCACCAACTTCAGATTCCACCATAAATTCTTCTGAACCGGATCCACCCATTGAACCTGTGTCGGCTTTTACAGAGATTGTATTTAATCCCATGCGTTTAAAGATCTTGCGGTAAGCAACGGCAACATTGTCGTAAGAAGCGTCAAGGTCAGCCTGATCTTTATCGAATGAGTAAGCGTCCATCATAATGAACTCGCGGCCACGCATTACACCATAGCGTGGACGGATTTCGTCGCGGTACTTTGTGTTGATCTGATACAAAGTAAAAGGAAGCTGTTTATATGAAGAAAGTCCTTCGCGAACAAGTGCTGTGAATGCTTCTTCTGCTGTAGGAGAAACAACCATGTCCTGCCCCTGACGGTTCTGAGCTGTAAGCATTTCGCCGGCCATTTTGTCCCAGCGTCCTGATTCCTTCCAGAGATCACCCGGCACGATTACAGTCGGTTTGATTTCGAGAAGACCTGCATTGTCGAGTTCTTCACGGATGATTTTCTGTACTTTCATTAAAGAACGGTAGCCGATCGGCATATAAGCATAAAGACCGTTTCCAAGTTTACGGATAAGACCTGAGCGCATCATGAGCTGATGGCTTGCGATTACTGCGTCGTTTGGTGCTTCGCGCAGTGTTGAAATAAGAGATTTACTTGCTTTCATAGTAGTAAACATAATACGGAAATATGGGGTGTTATTCAACTGTACACTGATTTTAATACCCCCAAAGGCTCTCACAGATTATCAGGCTTAGACCTCACAAGCTCGCGGGGACGAAAAAGCGGGACAAGATGCAAAAGAGACCGCTTGCTCTTCTTGGACTATTACTTTGGGTTATGGGCAGGGATTAGAAGATTTCTTGTTTGTGAAGGTGGCCCAGGGTTTCGAGATTTTGTTTCAGGGGGTTTTCTGGGTTGGCTGTGTGATAGTTTCTTATGTCTTTGTTGAAGCAGTTCATTGAGAAGTGCTGGTAGACGAAGACTTTCTGCCAGCTGGTAGTTAGGGAATTTGTGCTAGCTTTGGCGTTGGCGTCGGTAGTGGCGTCGGTAGTGGCGTTGGTGCTGGTCGTTGTGGCGTTGGTGTCGGTCGTTGTAGGTTTGTCGGCTAATGTGCTCTGGTTTGTGTAGGCTTTCTTTAATTCGTCGCGGTAGGGAATGAAGATGCCGTTCTTTTTAAGTTCGGTGTAGCCTACAAGCCAGAGTTCAGGGATAAAGGAATTTTTGTCGGCACCTTTGATTAATGCCTGGTGAAGTTCGGCAGTTTTCTTTGCCATCCATCTCTGGCTTTCTTCGATTAAGTTCTGGGCCGGGGAATTTACGGATTTTAAACCTTTTTCTATTGCAAAGAGATGCTTTGTTTTGGCTGAATGAACAGGTGTCTTGTTAAGAATAATTACGTTTTTTCGAAAGTCGATCTGAAGGTCGGGATTATTCCTGAAAAAGCCTTCGCCTAATTTGCCGGCCTGGCCTACAAGATATTTCTGATTAATGGAAAGCTGTTCGTTTTTTCCGGGATTGTCGCCGATTACGATAAGTTTGATTTCTGATTCCGCAGAAAGTTCGTCCATCGCGGTATTATAGACTACCGGTGTTTCGATCGGGTAATCGGGTGTGTCTTTTTGAGAAGAAGATTTTTGCAGTGGAATTAATTCCCAGGAATACTGAGCCCACTTTTTGCATTGGGCTCTAAACTCGTCTTTGAATTTTTCGAAGGCATTCCACTGAGAAGTCGTCATGATTTATTCGTTATCTGAATCAGCATCTTCGATTACTTCAACTTCTACTTTTTCAGCAGAAGAATTTCTCCATGCAGCGATGGCAAGAATAATAGCAGCGATAATAACTGCAATTCCGCAGAATCTTACGATGTTTGGTCCAACTGGAGATGCAAGAAGGAATAAAGCAACAGCCGCAATAACTGTTCCTGCAATTTCTGTAATATTTCCTTTAACAGGAAGTCCTAATTCCTTTAACTTAAGAACTGTTACAATTTCAGAAATTGCTGCTATAGCTGCATAAACTCCAAGGATGATGAGCATTACATTTACCGCTTTTTCAACAGTTCCATTTACTGAAAGAATAATACAGAGCACTCCAAGAAGAATGCTTACACCGCAGCGTAAAAATAAGTTTATGCGATAAACCTTGTCATCAGTCAACTTTGAAAGCTGGAACAATGCTGTTGAACCAGAAATAATTAAAAATGCTCCAAGCGCAATGATAAGAATAATGAAAATCTTTTCTGTAATGGCAAGCATAACAATACCAAGTACAGCTGCTAAAACAGGAATTAAATAGGCACTAATCATAGACTCTCCATAATAATATTTTGTCTTACTTACAATTAAGACACATAATTGGGAAAAATCAAGTACAAGTTTATAAAATAAATGCTAAATTATGATTTTTTAATGTTCGTGGCAGTCTATTTAATTGTTCCCGACAGTTTATGTAAAAATCTGAAGTTTCATTTTACCATATATTATATGAAAACAAGGAAAACCCTTGATGACGTTATAAGTGAAAATCTTCAATATTATAGAAATCAGACTCATTTAACGCAGGCAGACCTTGCAGAAAAACTCGAAGTTTCTACTTCACACATTGCAAATATTGAACGAAAGGAATCTTCGGTCAGTCTTTCATTAATTTCAAGAATACTGGATTTATTCAATATTACACCGAATGATCTTATGCTTGAAAAAACCACTTCCCTTTCACTTACTAGAGAACAGAAACTCAAAGCCCTGATATCTGAAAAGCTTGATACTGTAAAATATGAACTGTACAGCGAACTGACAATCCTCAATGAAGAAGAACCACCGACTGTCTTTTACAGCAGCAAGGCAAAGCCCCGCACGCCAAGTCATTACATTGCAGATTCTCAAAAAAAATAATCAATCTTATTGACAAAGTCTTTACTTTTATGTTAATTTGAACGCACATTAGGAGCGATACCAAAGCGGTCGTACTGGGGCGGTCTTGAAAACCGTTGTACCTTCGGGTACCGGGGGTTCGAATCCCTCTCGCTCCGAATACTTAAGGAAGCGTGGTAGAGCGGTAATACAACGGATTGCTAATCCGTCGGTTCCTTACGGGCCGGGCAGGTTCAACTCCTGTCGCTTCCGATCTATCAACCTTAGGGTTAATAATTGAGGCTGTAGCTCAGCTGGATTAGAGCATCACCCTGCGGAGGTGAGGGTCGCACGTTCGAATCGTGTCAGCCTCGTAGAAAGATTCCTGTCAGAACGACAGGATTTTTTTTGCCCTTCTCGAATTTTTTACAGCCATTCCTTTTTAAAATGATACACACAAAAGATTGTAGACAAATCACACTTTTTTAATGATAATATAAATAGTATCTTGGGGTGATTTATGAAAACAATTGGAATCAAACTCGCAGACGGCTCTTTCTATCCTATTATGCAGGAAGGATCTGCAGAAAAAAAACAGCTTAGTCTCACAACCGTAAAGGATAACCAGACAACAGTTCAGGTTGATCTTTATCGTTCTGAATCCGGAACTATGGAAGATGCGGAATACGTTGATACACTTGAAATCAAGCATCTTAAAAAACATCCGAACGGCGAACCAGATTTCAGCCTTGCTATTTCCCTTGATGAAAATAACGAATTAAAAGCTGAACTTCATGATCCTGAAACAGGAAAGGCATCTTCTTCGGACGTGACTCTCGTTTTAAAACCCCAGGAAGATCTTGATCAGCCTTCTGATATTACACTCGCAGAACTTGATGAAAACCTTTCAAACCCACAGGTTCAGGAATCCTTTGACTCAGATGAAGATTTGAGCTTTGACCCGAATTCCCTTAACGTCGACTCAATTGTTGAAGAGGAAGCTTCAGAATCAACAGAGCCAGTGATGGACGACCTTGATTTCTCAGCTGAAGACTTTTCAATTCCTGAAGAATCTGATAATTCCGACTCTGCAAAAACAGCCGCAATCGCAACAAGCACAGGCCTTTTAGGCGCCGCAACTGCAATGGCCCTGGCTCACAAAGATGACGACAGCGAAGAACCTGTTAGTGAAGAACCAGCAATGGACGAACCTCTTGTTGAAGAATCATTTGATGTTTCAGAACCAGCAATGGACGAACCGGCTGAAGACACATTCGAAGTTCCTAAAACTACCGAAACTTCTGAAACAGACACTTCTGATTTTAATATGGACGATTTCTCAATCCCTGATGAAAACGAAGATTCCTATGAAATTCCTGAAGAAGGCGTTGAAGCTTCTGACTTTAACATTGATGACTTCTCAATCCCTGATGATTTTGATTCGAACGACACCTTCGCAACTGAAGAATCACTTTCAACAGACGATGCGTTTGCGCAAGAAACTTCTGAAGAGACTTTCGATATTCCGGAAACTGAAGAAACTTCTGACAGTGAAATTTCTGACGACCTGTTCAATGACTTTGACGAAACAGATTCGATGGCTGCAACTACAGCATCGTCTGGTCTTGATTTTTCTGACATTCTTGACGAAGAAACAAAAGAAGGTCATGCAAGCGAAAGTTCTGATACAGAAACAATCCGCAAAAAGACAAAGACTCCGGTTATCATCTGTATAATCTGTGCAATCATCTGTATTCTTGCAGTAATTTTAACTTTGTTCGTAATTCCTTCAAAATTTAATCTTGTAAATAACTGTGCAGCTAATACTGAAGAAGCTTCAGTTAAGCCTGCTGAAAAGGAAACTGAAAAGCCAAACTATGATGCAAAAGAAAATGAAATCGTAGTTGCACCGGCAGAAGAAATTGTACCTGAAGTTCCAAAGAAGCCGGCTCCAGAAAGCAAGAACATTACTTACAAAATTAAATGGGGCGATACACTCTGGGATATTTCTAAAACTTACTACAAGAATCCATGGAAATATCACAAAATTGCCAAATTCAATGGAATTAAAAATCCAGACCACATTATTTCTGGAACTAAAATCGTAATTCCTGCTGAGTAATCTGGAACACCGCTATGAAAATTTCTAAACCTCTCATTTGTGCCTGCATTTTATTCACAACGGTTTTAAATTTAAGTTGTGAAGCAAAATCAAATGTAGAACCTTCGCTTCAGGAAAAATATGGTGCAGACACAGATTACTTTGTCGGCTTAAAAGCTCTCCAAGAAAAAGACAATAAAGCTGCCCTCAAGTTTTTCAACAAAGCAATTTCTCATGGTTCAAAATATGTAAGCCGACGCAGTCTCGAACAGAAAATTCTTTTAGGGAATATTCAGCAGCAGATCGAAGGCGCAAAAGAATACCTTCAGAAATATAATGACGATGCAGGTCTTTTATTTGCGTGCAAAATTTTTTATGACAGTAAAGAAAATGCTTCAATAATCGAATCAACTAATGCAGTTGATATTTCGACCTGCCCTAATGAGCTTGCAAAAATGCGCATCTCTGCTTTACACGACAAGGCTGATTCACGCCTGAATGAAACAACCTGCGGCTGGTTCCTTTCAAGAAAAATTTCTCCGGAACATATTGAATTTTACTATGACAATCTTTCAAAAGTTCAGTCTGACAATGAAAACATAATTTCAATGCTTAAAGTGATTAAGTTTAGAGTTCTCGCTGCTGAAAAGAATTTTTCTGATGCCTATAATCTAATTGAAGAAATTAAAACAATATTTCTTGAACAGCGATTAATTCCTCTTACATATCAGATTGTTGCCGATATCGGAAGAACTTATTATGCAACCAGCATGAAGTATTCTGAAAACGCAAAGTTCTTTCTTGAGCTTTCAGAATCGGACTTCGCAATCAATCCAAAAATTAAATACTACTCCCTTATTTATGCCGGAAGACTTTACAATAAATCCGGAGTTTATCTTACAAAAGCAGAAACTGCATTTACCGATGCTTTGAACTGCGCACCGAACGATGACGATTATGACATGGCCCTGTGGTTCCTTTTAAATTCCCGCTTATCAGGTTCTACTGAAAAATGTATTTCGACTCTCGAGGAATTTTGCGGCAACTGGAAAAATCCATATTACTTTACAGACATTCTCGACAACCTGTCGCTTCTTCTTTTTACAAGCGCAAAATGGGAATCGTTCAGCAGAGTTTACAAAATTCTTGACGGCCATGCTGACAACGCAACAACCTCACGCTTTGCATATTTAACAGGAAAACTCATTCAGCAGAAACTTCTCAAAGGAACAAAAGAAGAAATGAATGCTGCCTTCACTAAAGCCTACGAACTCAATGCCGGCACTGATGTTTATTACCGTCTTCTTGCTGCAAAACAGCTCGGGCTTTCTAAAGCAGAAATCGAACGTACAATTTTTTCTTCAACCGTTGCTGAATCTGCAAAGAATGATTATGAAGCTGAAAAACTCCTTACCGGTTATGCTGACTTTGGCTTTGAAGAATTGATTTACCCGGAATGGACTTACTTCTACACTTTAAACAACAACATCTTCGGAATTGAAGCAGTCTGCTATGTTGCAAAATTCCTGCGTTCATGCGGAAATTCTGAAAACAACAATTTTTACAAAAGCCTTCACATGGTTACTAAAACCACTAATCTTGATAATTCCCGTTTGAGTCGTGAAGTATTTGAACTTTCATATCCAAAGAATTTCGGTAAAGAAATTGCAGCCGCCTGCAAAGAATTTGAAGTTGAAGAATACGATATGCTTGGCCTTATCAGAACTGAAAGTTTCTTTAATCCGATTGTAGAAAGTCATGCAGGCGCGCTGGGGCTTTCTCAGCTGATGGGTTCTACATTTGCTGACTGTGCAGAACGCCTCAAGATTGAAAATCCTGACATTACGGACCCGATGACAAATATCAGACTTGGAACTTATTATTATTCTGACCTCGTTAAACGCCTGAATAATTCTGATATTCTTGCACTCTTTGCTTACAATGCCGGAATCACACGCGTTCGAAGATGGCTCAAATCATCAAAAGTCGGACTTGGAATTTTAAAAAATCTTCCGTCTGATTTATTCCTCGAAACAATTCCTTTTGCAGAAACACGAAATTACGGACGCAAGGTTATTTCAAGCGCCGCAATTTATGCATGGCTTTACTACGAAAAAAATCCGTGCGATGTCATCGACGAAATGATGTAATTTTTTCTCGGTTTAAACACTTTTTTTTCTAAATTCCTTATAATGAAAAAAATCATTTTGAGGAAATTTTATGAACGAGCCTTTTTCGCATATTCTGCCGGATTTTATGCATTTCCATTCTCTTCAGGGCACCCAGATTGTACTTCTCATGGGAATCATTATGTTTTTCGGAGCCCTCGGCGGAAGACTTTTTCAGAAACTTAAAATTCCACAGGTTGTCGGTTATATCGTAATCGGAATCATCATCGGTTCTTCGGGCTTTCAGATTCTTGAACCGGAAACAATTTCTGCATTAAATCCTGTCAGCACTGTTTCGCTTTCGCTTATCGGCTTTCTCATTGGCGGTGAATTAAAACTGAATGTAATGAAAAAATTCGGAAAGCAGTTTATCGGAATTCTTCTTTTTGAATCGGTCACTCCGTTTTTTATCGTAGGAATTCTCGTAACAGCTGTTTCATATATTTTTACCCAGAACTTTGTCGTTTCACTTGCAATGGGCCTTGTTCTTGGCGCAATCTGTTCTGCAACCGCACCGGCTGCCACAACTGATGTTCTTGTTGAATACAGAACACGCGGTCCTTTAACAACTACAGTTTACGGAATCGTTGCAATGGACGATGCAGTTGCTTTGATTCTTTATGCAGTTGCTTCAACAATTGCTTCTACCCTTTTAGGTGGCGAACAGCTTTCTTTAACTGCTCAGCTTCTTACTATTGCAAAAGATATTTTCGGTTCGATTATTGTCGGCAGTGTTTTCGGATTTATCTTAAGCCTGATTGTTAGAAATGTCATGAAAGATGAAGGAAGAATTCTTTCGTTCTGTCTTGGAAGTCTTTTCCTTTGTACAGGCGTTTGTATCATTCTTGGTCTTGATAATATTCTTGCGGCCATGTCACTTGGCTTCTTTATGGTAAACTTTGCACCTGCAAAAACCCGTCCTGTTTTTGATTTGACATCAAAGTTTACTCCACCGGTTTATGTTCTGTTCTTCGTTCTTGTCGGTGCAAAGCTCAACATCTGGATTATTACACCTCCGCTTCTTCTTATTGCAGTTCTTTACGTACTCGGAAGAACTTTAGGAAAAACAATCGGTTCAATGTTCGGTGGTTGGTTAACTAAGGCACCGAAAACAGTTCAGAAATATCTGCCGTATTGTCTTTTATCACAAGCCGGCGTTGCTATCGGTCTTTCAATCGCTGCAGGTAATGACTTTCCGGACAGTATCGGTCCGCAGATTCTTCTTATCATTACTGCGACAACTTTCATCGTTCAGCTTATCGGTCCGGTCTGCGTCAAATACGGTGTTACTAAAGCCGGCGAATGCGAGCTAAATGTTACTGATGAAGACATTAAGAAAAATACAATTGTAAAAGACGTGATGTGGGGAAACATGAAAATCTGTGATGAAAATTCTCCAGCCATTGTTTCTGACACAACTACATTAAAGGAAATTCTTGATTCCTTCAGTACACAGCAGAACTTAAATTACGTCGTTAAAATTGATGACACTCTCGTAGGAATTATTTCTCTTGAACACTTAAAAGAAGTTCTCCGTCTTGGAGAAATGGCTGAGGGACTTCTTGCAGTTGATATCATGGATATTCCGGAATACACCTGTTCACCAGAAACAACACTACCAGAAGCTTACGAACTTTTCGAAAAAGCTGACTGCCAGGCTTTACCTATCGTCGATGAAAAAAACAGGCCAATGGGAATCCTCGAAAAGACCACCATTGACCATTATATTCATACACGTATTCTTGAATTACAGCGTACTGTAGACAGTTTAGACAGTTAATTCATTACCGGTTTTCGTATAAAATGCAGGCTGCATTAAGAAAACCGGTTTTTTATTTAACGAAGACCTGTAGTTTCGTCGATGCCCATCATAACGTTCAAACACTGAACGGCAGCACCTGACGCACCTTTTCCGAGGTTATCAAATCTTGTTGTTACCATAATGCGGTCGTCATTACCGTAAACAAATACCTGCATGTCATTTGTATTTGCAAGTGTATTTGCAGGAATGAACTGTTCAGTCAAAGTTCCTTCACCCATAAAGCCTGCAACTTTTACAAAGTTTGTTCCTTCGTAATGATCAACAAACATCTGCCATACATCTTTTGCAGTTACCTTTTTTGAAAGCAGGCGCGAATGCAAACCTACAGTTACTGTCATTCCCTGAAAGTAATCACAAACATATGGATTGAAAACAGGTTCAAAATCAAGACCTGAGATTTTTTTGATTTCAGGAAGGTGCTTGTGAGCCTGAGTCAAAGCATAAAGTCTTGGTGAATCAAGTTCAGGATTACGTCCTTCTGCTTCGTACTGAGCAATTGCCTTTTTACCGGCACCCGAGTAACCGCTTACTGCGTGGATTACAACAGGATAATCCTTTGGTAAAATTCCTGACTTAACAAGCGGATACAAAATCGCATTTGAACCAGAAGCATAACAGCCAGGAACTGCAACGCGGTTAGATGAAACGATCTTTTCACGGAATGATTTATCAAGTTCAGGGAATCCGTAGGCCCATTCAGGATTTGTTCTGTGAGCAGTTGAAGCATCGATGATACGAGTTTCAGGATTTGTACAGAGAGCAACTGATTCAATAGAAGCAGCATCAGGCAGACAAAGGAATGTGTAGTCAGAAGCATTGATCATCTTTGCCTTTTCTACAGGATCTTTTCTTTTTTCATCATCAATCTGAAGGATTTCAATGTCGCTGCGATTTGCAAAGCGTTCATAAATCCTAAGTCCAGTTGTTCCTTCTTTTCCGTCAATAAAAATTTTTGGCATCGTGTTACCTCGTATCGAGTTTTTTTATAAAATGGATTCTAATAACTTTTAATATATTTTACAACCAACATAAACTTTCAACTTACACTTAATTCCGAACAAACGGAGTCTGCCATTACAGAGCGGGTCCCAGCGACTAACATCATCAACTTAAGAATTAAAAAATGTTTTTTTGATTTGCAGAGTACTTATTTGCTTTCCTGAATGTCCTTTTTTGAGA
>SAMEA3663208__coassemble_213_pt1 | contig 24364 bp, 21 predicted proteins | sample SAMEA3663208__metabat2_high_PE_016 | metagenome-assembled genome bin SAMEA3663208 (sample SAMEA3663208) | pig gut metagenome | biome: pig gut; feature: pig-associated habitat; material: faeces | place: China | collected 2013
AAAAACTCGTACTTTCGTACGAGCTTTTTCATTTTTAACCTATGCTGCTAAGACTAGCGGAGCAATGAAAGAACATTCTGTGATGACTGGTTTGCCTGAGCCAACATAGCTGTTCCAGCCTGGCTGAGAACCTGGTTCTTTGTGAAGTCAACCATTTCTGAAGCCATGTCTGTATCACGGATGCGTGATTCTGAAGCCTGGAGGTTTTCAGCACCGATGTCGAGACCTACAACTGTCTTTTCGAGACGGTTCTGGTAAGCACCGAGGTCAGCACGCTGTTTGTTGATCTTTTTGAGAGCTTCGTCCAAAGTTCCGATTGCGCGGTTAGCGTCATCTGGAGCTGCGAGAGACATTTTTGATTCGTCTCCGAGGTTCTTCAATCCGAGAGCTGTAGCAGACATTGTTCCAATGAATACCTGAGTTCTCTGGTCCATGTTAGCACCAATGTGGAACCACATAGAACCTGTAACTGCGTTTTCACCTGTAGGGCGAGCGAAACGTCCTGTAAGCATGTTCATACCGTTGAACTGAGCTGAAGAAGCGATGCGGTCAACTTCATCGATAAGTGATGAAACTTCAACCTGAATCTGCATACGGTCTTCGTCAGAATAGATACCGTTTGATGACTGAACTGCAAGTTCGCGGATACGCTGAACGATGTCAGATGTTTCCTGCAAGTAACCTTCAGTTGTCTGAATGAAAGAAATACCGTTTTCTGCGTTTGTAGAAGCCTGGTTCAAACCGCGGATCTGTGCGCGCATTTTTTCAGAAACTGCAAGTCCTGAAGCATCGTCGCCGGCACGGTTGATTCTCATACCAGATGAGAGTTTTTCCATGTTCTTCTGATTGCTAAGGTCTGTAAGACCCTGTGAACGCTGTGCAAACATTGCACTCATGTTGTGATTGATAACCATAATGGATCTCCTTAAAATCTGTGATCAAATTGTTTTAATTTCAATCTGGTCCTTGTAAGATTTGGTAGTTGTAAGTATCAAACCTCGCAAGGACAACTGCCCATGTGGGGTTTTTACCACCCTATACTTTATTTTCGGAAATCCATAATTTTAGTTTAGCGGAATTTTTATAAATTTTTTGGGATTTTTCAGTAAGATTTTTAAGGAAATTCCGCTAAATTTTTTTAGGGAAATTCACTAAAAAGTGTCTTCATCACGCTCCTGTTTTTTGGTTTTAATCTCGTCATTATTCGAAAGTTCATATTCAAGTGCAATATATCCGGTATCTGAATAATCAGCTTTAATCGTTAATTCAATAAAATTTATATCTTCGGGCAATTTATTATCATTTTCTCTTGAACAGTATGCAAAACATATTCTATCACCCTGGCAAAGGCCCATAACCCAATAACGGTCATAATCCCATAACGAACTAGGTTCAATATAATCTATTAATTTGAATTTACCATATTTATTATCTAGGGGACTTAAAATCTCCATAAATTTGTTTTTCAATTCTGTTCCATAACCATTAGTATAAATATCAGCCGTAATTGCTTTTATATAATAAAGACCGACATCAGAATCAATCCACACAATATATTTATCAAATTTTGGATGTGTTTTGGGCGGTGTGATTTTATAACAATCGTCATCAATCAGTTCCACACGCCCTTTGCAGGCAGCCTTAACTTCATAAAGCGTCATTCCTTTTTCAAGACCAAATGGTCCGGAAAAAGCTCCTGACATGATAAACAGAACAAGACAAAAATTAATCACAAATCTTTTCATTTTAGAATCTCCTTATAATCAAGATTTATGATTTAATTATTGCATATAACTGTCTCAAAGAATGACACACTAAAAATAAATAAAAATATTCCTTGAAAGGGAATGAACGTTAAAAAAATTTATTTAATATCTGTTTGCTTCATCAAGGATTTGCAAAAAGTTTTATCCTTTCTGAATTTGTAATTTTCATCATGAGAAAGAACTTTTGTCGGATCATTGACCTGTCGGTAACAGTCGCAAGACTTAAATCCACGAATATCAGAGTGGTCTAGTGCCGAAAATCTTGATTTCTAAAACCTTTTCTTTTTTGAGGCTTCATCAACAAGTGTGAAACTCCTATAGTCTTCCGGGCAGGAAAATTGGAATATCAGAACAACGAAGCATAATCATATCAATCAAGTTCTGGATGTTCCTAAATCCATAAGCAATTCTGATTGAAAGCTTGATCTTATTATTTGTTGCTTCAATTCTGGCATTTGAAAGTTTGTACTTTGCAGTGTTCAGAATAGCATTGAAGTGCCGGCGGATTTTCTGCTGGATTTTATAAATTGCAGCAATCCTTGAGTGAGAAGCTTTCCAGAGCCAGCTTTTAAGCATCGGCTCAATTTCATCTGCCGGAAGCTTTATAAGAGTCCGGAGCATTTCTTTCAGACAATAAGCACGGTAAAGTTTCTTATCTGTTGCTGCAATAAAATCTATTTTTGCTTTCTGGCTCTCCGTAAGATTCTCAGGAGCTTTTCCCAGTGCGATTGCAGAGCCTTTTATCTGCTGTACCGTGCGGTCTTTTTCTTCGCCTTTTTTTGGGCGGCCGCGACTTCGCTTTTGTTTAGATTCTTTCGCCTTTGCTTTCTGCCATGCTTCACAGCGGACTTCATCAAGGGCTTCGTTTACCCATTCAACTAGATGAAAAGAATCAAGACATCTTTCGGCGTTCGGACAGTATTCTGACATGGTTTCGCTTATCCATCGGGCTCCATCTGCTGAATAACACTCGATTGAAGCCCTTTGTTCGGGTGAAAGTTCTTCAAGAAACTCTTTAAGGACTTCTTTTCCGTGTTTCTGATGTACCCAGATTACACTGTTCGTATCATGATTAACAATTACGGTAAGGTATTTGTGCCCTTTTCGGTAACTGGTTTCGTCAATTCCAATACGTTTAAGATTATCAAATCTATGACCAGGATTTGGGTCTGCGTCTTTCTTGCAGCGGGAAATTATTGGTCCGACGGTATTCCACGAAATCCGCATGAAGGCTGAAACATCACTTCGTGAAAGGTGCAGACTGAGCCAGGCAACGGTATCTTCAAAGTCACGGGTGAATGTGGATTTGTGTCTTGCCCATGGAACTTTTTCGGTATGGACACCGTGCTTCCTGCATTTTATTCTCGGCGATTCGCTCTCAACATAGGCTGTGAGCGTACCGAAATCAAGAGAACGCCAGCGTCGCAAGCCGCGTCCTTTGTCGTAGAACTCTGACTTTTTTCCGCAGATTGGACAGAGACATTGCTGCCCTTTTGTGGGCTTCAATTTGAAAACAATTGAATTATTTGAAGCTTCGATTTTAGCTCCAAGTACTTTTACATTCTTGACATTTAGGAACTGTTTGATTAATTTTTTCATAAGGGCATTCTTTTTTTGGGACTGTTTTTCTGCTAAAAAACATTATACAAAAAATCAATGTCCTTTTTTGTTTATTTTCTTGTATTTCTTAGATTTATATAACTTTTTCTCTCACACTTATTGATGAAGAGCCTCTTTTTTTTATTAAATTTGGAGTTTGCCATTGATAAATGGCACAACATATTAGGGAAGTGCTGATTAACACTTGAAGCATTACTCAGCACTTTATAAAAATCGATTTTATACAAAGCTTTGTATAAAGGTAGAGATAAAAAAGTTGGAGGGGTTGTTAGAATGAATGATGTAGAAAAAAACACTGGTGAAATTGTAATATTCAAAACCTCAGAAAATAATGTTTCTATTGATGTAAGATTTGAAGGTGAAACGGTCTGGCTTACTCAGGACAGCTTGTAGATTTATATAACTCAAGCAAGGCAAATGTTAGCGAACATATAAAGCATATTTTTGAGGAAGAGGAACTTGACGATAATTCAGTTGTTCGGGAATTCCGAACAACTGCTACAGATGGCAAATCATATAATACGAAATACTACAACTTTACTATTCATTACATAACAATTTTCGTTCTGCTTTTATTAATTTTAAATCTTCCTGATAATCTGTATTTGCATACATATCAAATACCCAGGCCATATCACATTCAGTTTCATTTCTTATAGGATATGTAAATGACTGTATATCATTAAAGTCCATTTGAACTTTGTATTTTTCAAATATTTTTTTGACATCTTTCATATCATCCCAAAAGTGAATTTCTGATGCATATTTTTCAGCATTTATACCTACAAAAGTTAACCGAATACTGGTTTTAATATAATCAACTTTAGATTTGTTATATTCATTATTTGCAGAAACCTTTTTACTTGCTATGATTCTATAACCAATATAAATTGATTCTTTATCAGAAAAATCTAAATCAGGTAAAAACCAATTTGTGGTGATTGGAATGATGTATTTATCATCCAAATTAAAAATTTCTTTGATGATATTTTTAAGTTTATTTGAATCTAACATTGTATTAACTCCTTATATTTTTAACCCCATTTAGAATGATCATATAAAGGTTCATAATATAACCTTGTTTTCTGCAAAGCTTTTTCAAGAACCTTCATAAAGTACAGACATGTTTTATTGTTTGATGACAATGAAACATTTTTAGTATTTAATGCTGTAATAAAAACGATAAAGGCTTTAATTTCATAACCTGAAATTTCATTACCTGAAACATCTTTAAGATATGCTTCTACAAAATCGTAATGTGTCAAAATATCGATATTAAAATCTTTAAGCATTTTTACTAAAGCAGGCTCTAATTCTTTAATGAACTTTTTTTCTTTCACTGAAAAGTATTCATAATTTATAATTCTTTGCTTTTTAAGAATATGAATAATAGCTTCAATATGAGATAGCAGTATACTTTCATACTCATTAGGAACGTATATATCGTTGAATACTTTAGAATATACGGCAACAGTTATTGCATAATCAGTAAGTAAGTTTTTACCATAAGTTACTTTTCGGACTTGTAACGGAATATTTTTATCAAGTAAGAAAAAGAAAAGTTTGGTATTTAAATCCTTTTCTGAATGATGACTTTTACGAAATGCTGCTTTACACCAATCTGGATAATCAAGTATTTCCATTCCATGTATGGCAATTATTTCTTCAAACTTATCGTAAAGAGTCATTAGAATCTCCCTTTTGAAAAAATACCTGCAATAGAAATATCATCACCACTGCCTTGTTCTGAAAGATTTGGAAGAAAACCCTTCAATTCAGAAATAGTCTTATCTGTATCAGTTATAATATTATTTCTAATAGTACTTAAGAAAACAGGAAGCTTTTCATTATCAAAGGAATCTGCAAGGCCATCACTCATAACAGTAATACCAGCAATTTTTTCAAATCCATAAGCATAACGGAATTCATTTGCAGCTTCTTTATTACATAGTGATGTTGTTATTCCAAAACCTAATTTTTCATTTTCGAGTTCTTCAGGAAAATGAACAGATAAATCATTTTTTATAACAGCACATTTTCCATCACCAATTTGAATTGTGAACCAGAAATTTAAATGTTCAAGATATACGGATGCTAAGAGAGTAGAACCATATAAAACTGGAATATCCTCATCTGTTTTTGGTAATTCCAGATTTTGCTCTTCTATGAATTTTAATTCTTCAGTACATAATGGATTTGCTTTATAATCTGCGATTACAGAATCTTTCCAGGATAAAGAGGTTTTAATACAGATTAACTTCAGATTCTTTTCAATAAGATTCTGTTTTTTCTTTGTAACATCCCACAGCATTTCTTTTAAGACCCCATTGATTGAATCTACAGCACAACGTACAGCTAACTCAGAACCCCTTGCACTGCGGATATATTTATCACCACCATGACCGTCAGCAACAAGTGCATAAGCATAAGACTTTAATTTATCACTTGTTGCAGCGGCATAGTCTTGAAGGGGCTTATTCTGTTTAATATGTGAGCTTCCAATACAACGCTCTGCCATAGTTATCAGCATAAGCCGACTCCTTACCAGTCATCTCCGCTGGTTGATGTAGAACTTAAATCAGGTTCTTCCTGCTGAATATCTTTGATTTCATCAATCATAGTATCCTGCTTAGAAGGAAACTGCCCATCACTAACCGGCTGGCTGCGACTGCCAATTTGTGAAGAAGTGATAGAAACTTTTCTGATCCATTTTCTTAAAGCTTCTGGAGTATGAACTGTAATAACAGCTTCAATATTTCCAGTAAACTTTGCGAGTACATCTTTGTTTGCATCATCACCAATAGCAACTGCCACCTTGATTCCATGTTTAAACCAGTTGTTCTGCTGCAAGAGATTAATTCCTGATTCAAAATCATCTGTAGGTTCTCCATCACTCAGTAAGAAAATTACTGGGGCTACAGAACCAGATGGAGCTTTTAAGAAACCATTCTTTGAAAGTTTCTCATTAAGCTCACGACACGCAGCTCCCAAATCAGTAACGCCATCTGCATCAACATTGGTCCACTGAAAGCTGTCTGAAGCGATAGGGGTAGAATACATCCACTGACAACCGCTTGAAAATGTAAGACAAGCAACTTTCAAATCGATATCAGAACCACCAGCATCTTTTAATTCCGGAAGAACTTCACGAATTGCAGTATTAACTGCACCAATTTTTGTTCCCTGCATACTTCCTGATGTATCAACAACGAAGAACAAAACCATCTGTCTTTTAACAATTCCATCAATATCGTCGAACATTCCCATAGTTCGGACCTCCTAAATAATTATTATTTACTAACTTTTGCGGTAATACCGTCAAAAGTAACCTCTATACCATTTGCAACAGGAATTACTGAACCTGTGGCAATATCCTTACTTTCCCCATCCGGAGTTTTAAGCTTCCAGTCTTTACCTGAATTATTTTTTATTCCCCACAATGCAGGATTCTTTTTATTCATAATTACTTCACCACAGACTGTTGAAAAATCATCATTGTCTTTAGTTACCTGACATTTATAGAGTTTTGTACCAGGGAAAATAGGCAATTTATATTTATCTGTTTCCAAAGTGAACGGATAACTGTAACTGCTACCACAATCAAACTTTATGCTTGAATCCCGTGGTATCATTGCCAGACAAACTTCTGATGAACAATGAGGACAACGAAGTAAAGTACCTCTGAATCTAATTAAAAGTTTCTGCCATTCATTTTCAGGTAATCTTTGATTTGGATTTTTTAATCCTTCGCAGAATGATTTTATAAAGGCTTCCTGTAAAAATTTTGGATAACGAGGCCAGAGTTTTATAGGATTTGGATGCACCCCTTGAACTGGTCTGTTTGATTTATCATTTGGATCAAAGATAAATACAGGAGTTTTTCCGTACAATTCCCATTCACGTTTTTCTGTAATACAGATGCTGTCTACATAAAGCTTTCCCATTAATGGATCATGTCTGCAGAACAACTTGAAAAGAATTACTGCCAATGAATGACTGTCGGTAAGTGAATTTGGGTATGATTTACCACATACAATTTCAGGAGCCATATAACCGGGCTTTCCACCAACATTACCAGGGTTTTTCATTCCATCAGGAGTAACATTATCGTTATCACAAATGAGAACATCTCCGGTATTTATATCAATAAAAAAGTTTCCGTCATTCAAATCCTGATAACTCAAACCTTTACGATGAAGCGTTCTGAATGCATTTACAATATTCAAAGCAGCTGTAATTAATTTTTCTGTTGAAGTAAATTTAACTTTATTATTCAGAATATCTGAGAAATCCGAAAAGTTTGAAGTTCTAAGATTCATAACATAGCCAAAGCTGTTATTTATTTCTTCTGTCAAAAACAAAGGCCAGAGAAACTTTGAATCAGGAGCTCCGTTTTTAATGTTTTCCTGTAAGTTTTTTCTGAAGTTCTTTTTGTTTTGAAAGCGGAAAGTATACCATTTGAGTGCATAATCTTTTCCGTCAATCTTTACAGAATAAACAACTCCCTGACCACCTTCGCCGAGCTTCTTAATAATTGTTGCTTTTTTATCGCCTTCAAGCGGGATTATTTGACCTTTATTGAATTCCATAATTAGAAACCTCCTCCTTGAACTTGTAATGTTTCTGCTGCGTTATACGTTCCAACCTGGCCACACCAAGGACATTTAAGCTGGATTGTTTTTGTTTGCAATTCCGGCTTCTTAAAACAAAATGTTTTGCCGCAACTACACTGTGCTAAATTATCAGAGCCACAATAAGGGCATCCAGGATAATCAATTGATGGAGCAAATGAACCTTGTGTAGTTTCTCTGTCATAACCTTCGTTATGTGCTCGTTCAGCATCAATTATAAAAGCCCAGGTTCTGATCCAATCTGAACCTGTTTTTTGTATCCGCATACCAAACAAATTTTCCGTCTTACTTGGTGCATTAGGGCAACGGCTTAAAATAACTTTTGCATGTATTTTATTTGATGATGGATAAATCTCTTCTTTCATCTCATATCCTTCCTTGTATGAATTGATATATGACGACCACATTTCTGGCAAATATATCTTTCTTCAACCCAATACCTGATAAAAGGTTGGTCTGATGTATGGGAAGAATGGAAGCCTCCCAAACCACCATACCTGTAACGACCGCCACCGCCACCATAGCGGTTCCTGTCATGACCGACAACTTTGTCTTTTACAATTTCTTTTACAAACTTAAGTGTTCCCCAAGCACCACACTTTGGACATTTGTTTCTTTTGTACCAGAGAATGATTGATGGCATAAATGTTATAAAAAGAAAAATTACGATAAACAAAAATATTAATCCGCCCATATCTGACTCCTAATAGAATTAAGGGATAACATTCTTCAAAATGTTTCCATTTTGATTAAATAAATCTGACTATTTTGTTTTTTCCGCAGTAGTTACATTTGCCAAAATCTTTTCTATGAATGCTTTTTGAGTTCTTATTACAAAGTTGATTTATCTGCTGGCGAGGAGATACTCCAGTTAATTTGCAGAGACAGTCATCACAATAGCTTTTTTTTGTTTGAAATAAATAGGAATATACTTTAGAAAAGTTTGAATTATTTGCAGTTTTTGGTTCTATTGAATTTTCATAGGGAAATTCGTAAGTTTCAATACGATTCTGACCAATAAGATTTTTATAATAATCTTCTGATGCCAGAATAACAAACTTATCTTTTGTTAAATCATATTTTGATTTGAGAGCAGCGATACAAATCTCTGCCCATTTTTTTTGTTCTCCAACAGTTTCATTGGAAAGACAAACATCATACGGTTCGAGAACCTGATCTAATTCTACAATGTAATATTTTGCGGAAAGAATTAATATTTCATCTGCTTTCTGAAAACGTGCATAAGAAAGTCTGTGCTTAAAACCTTTGCTCTGATATAAGTCCTTTGCCTTAGCGGCAACAGGAAGCTTTTCTTTGCAACATGAAATTAAATATATAGTCTTCATTAATCTGACTCCTTTTATTTTGTTCAAACATATAAAGGGGTAAGTCAGATTTATTTGTTTCCAAAAAATTAATTAATATTTCATTTCTTCAAAAATTTCGTTAAGAGCCTTAATTCTTATATCATTTAAAAAGAAGTCAATTTTTTTGCTGACGGCACCTTTTGTTATACCATGAATTTCTGCAATATCATCATAGGTTAATGGTAACTCATATTTTTCATAGAAAAAAAACTGATTTATAATTTTATGACTGACAAATGAAAATCTTTTGAAATAATTAATTATTTCTTCTTTATTACTAAATATAGGGATGCTTTTACTGGTTTCAACATAAGAAAGAAAAGTTGCTGTAAGCCAATCTGAAATTACAACCTGATGAATTGGTTTTATATCTTTTATAATATCATCAATTGTATTAAAGATTTTGTCGTATTGTTTTTCTAATTCAATTTTTTGATCTTCGTTAATGACTTCAGATTTGATATAATCCCAGACATTTGTTTCTGTGCCATCTTCATTTTTCCTTATATTAGAAGTAGTCTTTTCAGAATCTAAAAGGGAATTTAATTTTTCTACAGATATATCTAAAGCTTTTGCTACTGCTTCTTTATTATCTTTATAAGCTGTAAGTAATTTTTTTATTTTCTTTTTTAGTTTTATATTTGCATAATTTAAGACAATAGGAGTGGCATTTTCTTCAATATCTTTTATTACAGCATTATGTATACAAGAAAAAAGATATGAATGAAAACTTCCTTCTTTTCCTTGCTTAAAATATTTAAGAGCATCATTTGTTGCAGTTAATACAGGAAGATAATCAAAGTCACCATTTTCGATATGTGATTTATATTTACAATCAGAATTTACTACATCACAAATTACTTTAAGAAGCTTAGACTTAATTGTGTTTTTTCTGAAAGCTTCTTCGCAATTAATATACTGAGAAAATAATTCATCAATTTTAGAATAGGCCTGCTGCTTGTCCATTGAGATTATTCCTCAAACAAAGCATCAAGAGCAGCAATTGCTCTTTCTCCAGAAGAACATTCAATATTATTTGTAAAGCTTGAGAGCATATATAAAGGTGTTATATCAAAAATACATTGAGAGCCTTCGACGATTTTGCCTTCTTTGAATTCTGTTTTGAGATAGATTACATTACCAATAGAACAGTCAAAAAACTTTTCTCCAAACTGCAGGGCATTAAGAATTAAGATAGGTAGTGTTTTTATTCCAAAGGTTATATCTGCATATAATTCAGCACCTTCTGTAAGATTTTTTACAAGGTACTTATATAATTCCTTATACTTGGATTTATCGCCGGTAAACTCGGATGTAATTATCTGATAAGAAATTGAAGCACCGGCTTTGTTTAATTCGTTTAATTCATTTTCAAAAAGTTCTGCATTTTTCTTTCCGGCTTTTTCTCCTGCATTTGTTTCAAGAAGAATGATTTTTACATTATCATCTTTTTTTAAGGTCTCAGCCAGGACTGAGTTGATTGCATAATATGTTTCGCCTGGATATTCAATTAAAGAATTTTCATCTACCGGGAAATGCCTTTTATGCATGTCATCGGCCATCATGAGTGTTACAAATACGACTTTATTCATAAACATATGCCCCTTAATTACAAAGCAAACTTTTTCATAAATATTATAACATTAAAAGGCATGTTTTGCACGGTTCTTTCTATAAGTGTTTTAATATAGAAGAGTGTTATCAAAAATCAAAAATCGATATATAATTATGTATAGAGAGGTTTTTATGTCTACTTGGCGTGATATTTGGAAAAAGTCTATAAAAGCTAACAGATTATATTCATTAGACGAAAATGAAGGAATTGAATATTTAGCTAAATTATCTAGAAAATATGAAAATGAAAAAAAAGATGGAATGATTCAATATGCCTATGCAGAAGCTCTTGAATATAGAAATCAAAAAAATGAAGCAATAAAAAAATATAAAGAAGCAAAAAAATTATTCCCTGTAGAACACTGGAAGAATGTTGCACAACATACAATTGATAGACTAACAGTTAATAAGACTGCCGAAGAGTTTTTTGACAAAAATAATTTTCATGAATTACTATGGTATACTTTCCAAAAAGTTTATGAATATGTATATCTCGATGATTTTGTTAGATATGTCTGTTTATCTGCAATCTCTAGAGCAGATTCTGAATGGCCTCTTTCTTTGGTAGATTTCAGATCAGTTTTGGAATTACAGATAAAAGCAACTTTTCTAAAACATGTTCAGAACTTTATTGATAAAAAGGATTTCTCATTAGTAAATATAATAAATCAATTACAAACAGATAAATTAATTTCTGGAAAATTAGCATCTGCTATGCATAAGATTAGAATTTCAGGAAATGCTGCAACACATTGGATGAAAAGTTTTGATGATGAAGATGAAAACAATTATTGGAAGAGTTTTAATAAAGATGATTCAGATAATTTGAATTATTTATTAACTATCTTAGAGTTTTTTAATAAGTATAATAAGGAGAACAATATAAATACATTAAATTAATATAAAAGTCTAACACCAGGCTGCAGGTAAATTTCCTGTAAGCTTAAATTCAAAATGCTCATTCCAGAAGAACAATGTACAAGTCCAATCTTCTGATTTTTGTAAATAGCGAGAAGCAACATCTAATGGAATTGAAACAATTGGATATTTACAAGATTTTCCATAATATGCAGCTTCACCAACACAGTTATAAGTAAAGCTTTTACTTGCAAGCTGTACTTTTACTTTAGTATTTTGTTTTTGGCTCAACATTTTTATCATATTATTATTTTCATCCAAATGAAGGGAAAAACACAAATCGTGTAAAGCGTAATTACATATAGTTCTAATTTTTAAATCTTTTCTATTCAGACAAGTGCTTGTTTGCCTGTAAAGAAATTTATTTGTTGGTTCTCCAAGTACATTACGTATTTCTATCTTTTTCCAATTATTTGTATATGACTTCTGAATACCGACTTCTTTTTCTTTTTCAAGCTCATAGGCAACACAGGCTTCAGAATATTTTTTTAGACTAAATGAAAGATGCTGTTTTTTTGATGAACCCTGATTAAAAATTTCATTGTATGCTAAATCGCCCATATCTGTTTCGGTCCTTATATTTAATAGATTTATTGTTGTTTACATAAATATAAAGGGAAAAACTCATTTCAAATGTTTCCAAATTATTATTATTTTTCCTTTTCCCCCGTGCCCCTGTTAGCGGCTGGCGCCTTTTATCCGCACTGAAAGAAAAATGGTACCGGAATAGGAGTTTTGTTAGAAAGCGAAATATGTGCACTAAAGAGCGTGTTTGAATCAAATTGATTTCAAATGCGCTCTTTAATTTTTGTGTTTTTAATGTTTGTACAATGTCGTTGAAGTATGTTGAATTGCTTATATTTTTATAAGTTCTCTTAGAGCTGTTAGCGTCGGGAGAAACAGAGCGCGTTTTCATAAGAAATTAAAATAAATTTTATACGTAATATGTAATATATCTTAAAATCATATATGCTCTGCATATGTGCTCTTTACAGTAAACGACAGTTTCAATATTAAACATTCACTTGGAACTGGAAAACCAGGAAGTGATGAATATATTTTGTTTGAAACAGAAAAAATAACACTTCCATTTTATACTGATGAAGACGAAAAATCAAAATCCAAATAACTATGATTATCAAAAACTTTCTGTACTTTCAATGGCTACAATGGATGTTGAATATTCTCCTAATCCAACTCTTTTAAAGGGGAAAGTCTATATTGCAGACTAAATTCGACTTTTATATATCATAAATAGAATGGAAAATGGAGATTATAATATAGGACAAGAATCAAGTATGTATGGAATACAAACTTTCTCCTGTTGTAGATTGATGTTATAGTTGTAGATGAAGTCGTTTTGGAAACTGGATTTTTCTTCGTCTGTATTTTCAGCGCTTTGTCAGCGGCGATATTGCTACCTTTGGTTTCGGAGGGAAGTTTCGTTTATCGTGGTTCTTAATTCTTCCAGAATGGAATTAATAACTTTGATATTTACGCCAACAGTTTCTGCCAGAATTGAAAAATCATCCTGACTAATTTTTTCAATTTCATAATGCGAACCAATCTTCATCGAAAGCTTTCTTGTGAGACCTGGATAAGCTATTGTTGAAACAACATCATAAAGAGGTGAAAGTCTGGCTTTTCCATTTGTATCATAAATAAAGGAATAATTTTTGGAATGAGCATCACAGTTTCCAACAAGGTAATTAAACAGAACATTCTTTAAAAATGCCTGAAGATCAATTACAGGAAGAACCGAATTCTTTTTTATCATCTGATAAATTTCAACAATTCCAGGACCTCCATCAGCCTGATATTTTTTATCTGTCATTATTCCTGCCGCCTGACACATGTCTTCCTGATGAAGTCTTGAAATTGCATTTCGTTTGATAATGCGGTCATAACGTTCAACAATAAGAACATCTTTTCCAGAAATGTTTTTAAGTTGTACATCGGGTACATTAAGACCACATTTTTTTGCCAGCATCATGCACTCATATTCATTCCTGGCAAGGCTTGCAAGACTTCCTTCACGAGTTGGTTTAAGAATGTGTGTAGAAGGTGCTCCATTTAACGGCAAATACCATTCCCCGTCAAAAAAAGCCAGAGAAAGTTTTTCCTGCGCGCCTGCAAGTGAAAGCCTTAATTTGTCATCTGCTTTTATAAATGGTCTTTGCTGAATATTTGCGACAAAATTTTCAAGATCACTTTGAGAAATCTTTTCATAGTCTGAAGAAGTTACTTTATATTCCTGCTTAAGAACTGAGGAATCAAAATCTTCGCCTGCTATTGTTATATAACCTGCACATTCCTGCCCGATTGCTTCGAGAAGTTTCATTATGCTCAATTCAGAAACATGCAGATAATCAGCAACTCTTTTTCGGGTGTATTCTTCTGGAATAAGACCTGAAAAAAAAGGAAGACATTCTTTCTGATTATATTCCTCAGATTTTAATGGAAGAGATAATGAAACTGGTTTTGCAGAGGCGTCAGAAAGATATTCATCATCGTACTTAAAAACAATTCCCCTGTTTTCAGTAGAACTCAAGATACCGCATTTCCGAATTCCATAAAATACATTCAGAATCATTAAACATCCTCTCGATTATTTAATGTAATATTAATTCCCAGCATCACAAGGCAGTTTATAACCTTTCCAATCTGAAGTGTCTCTTTTCCGTTTTCCAGTTCTGAAAAAAATCTGTTTCCTACATTACACATCTGTGCACATTGCGTTTGAGTAAGCCCAAGACTTTTTCTTCTTGCCTTCACAGCTTCTGATATTTCTGACATTGAATTGATCATCATAAAAAAAGTATAACATTACCGAACGGTAAAATCTAGCGCAAAAATTGTAAATTTTCCAATTTTTTTTACCGAACGGGAAGATAGTAAATAATGATATTGTTCAATTTAATTTTATTCCCGAACGGGAATGCTTTATACAAAGAAGGTTGTAATCTGTCAAACCCATCCGCGACCCTCTGCGTTCATCTGAAGTTCCCATCCCATCTGCGTTCATCTGCGGTTCCCATATCAAAATTCCCTTATTTATAGAAACTTTCCCCTAAAATCATCTATTCCCCCATCCTTTTTTAATTGCTAATATAAACAGTTGATTTTATAATTCAACTAACTAGAAAATTTAAGACTAGAAAAGAGGCATTACATGAAGTATGGTTACTTTGACGACGCTAAACGTGAATATGTCGTAACTAATCCACAGACTCCAAACCCTTGGGTAAACTATCTTGGTTCACCATTGTATGGTGCAATCATTTCAAATAACGCCGGCGGATACAGCTTTGCAAAATCTGGCGCAAACGGTCGTATCTTGAGATACGTATTCAACAACTTTGACCAGCCAGGACGCTACATCTACCTTCGCGACAACGAAAGCAACGACTACTGGTCAGCATCATGGCAGCCAGTCGGCAAAGACCTTAACGAATACAAAAGCGAATGTCACCACGGAACAGCTTACACAAACATCATGGCTGACTATTCCGGCATTCATTCAGAAGCACTCTACTACGTTCCACTTGATTGCGAACACGAAGTGTGGAATTTCAAAGTAACAAACAAATCTGACAAAAAACGCAGCCTCACTGTTACAGGCTATGCGGAATTTACAAATAACTGCAACTATGAACAGGACCAGGTAAACCTTCAGTATTCCCTCTTCATCGGACGCACAAAATTTGTAGAAAACAGAATCGTTGATACAGTTCACGGAAACCTTGAAGGCCTTCCATACGAAGTAGATGAAAAAACTTCAACAGACAGAGTTTTCGCTCTCGTAGGATCAAAAGTTTCTTCTTACTGTGGTGACAAAAAAGGCTTTCTCGGTGAATATCACACATACAAAGATCCAGTTGGTGTTGCAAGCGGAGACCTTGGAAACATCGAAAGCTACAACGAAAATGCCTGTGGTGCTCTTTCTACAGTTGTAGAACTTGCTCCTGGTGAAACTAAAGAAATGGCCTTCATTCTTACAATGCAGCAGAATGAAGCTGTAGAAAAAATTCTTGCAGGTTACAAAGATCTCTCTTCTACATGCAAAGCAGAAGTAGAAGCTCTCATCAAACAGTGGCACGGAAGATTCGAACACTTCCAGGTAAAAACACCTAGCGAACACTTCAACACAATGATCAACACATGGAACGCATACAACTGTTTCATGACTTTCACTTGGAGCCGTGCTGCTTCATACATTTACTGTGGTCTCCGTAACGGTTACGGCTACCGCGATACAGTTCAGGACATTCAGGGTGTCATTCACCTTGCACCAGAAATGGCTTTAGAAAAAATCCGTTTCATGCTTTCAGCTCAGGTAAACAACGGCGGCGGACTTCCACTTGTTAAGTTTACACACAATGCTGGTCACGAAGATACTCCGGATGATGCTTCTTACGTTCAGGAAACTGGTCACCCACATTACCGCGCAGACGATGCACTGTGGCTCTTCCCTACTGTTTACAAATACGTTGCAGAAACAGGAAACGTTGCATTCCTTGACGAAGTAATTCCTTATGCAAATAAAGAAGAAGGAACTGTTTACGATCACCTCCAGCGTGCTATCAAGTTCTCAATGGATCACCTTGGACCACACGGAATTCCTGCCGGCTTGTACGCTGACTGGAACGACTGTTTAAGACTTGGTGCTAACGGTGAATCTAGCTTCGTTGCACTTCAGTTCTACCTTGCAATGACAATCTTGCGCGAATTTGCACAATACAAAAAAGATGCTGCTTACGTTTCTTTCCTTAACGAGGAACAGAAAAAGCTCGGCGATAAAATCCAGAACCTCTGCTGGAACGAAGACCGCTTTATCCGCGGCTTTACAGAACGCGGCGAAGTAATCGGAAACCGTAATGATCCAGAAGCCAACATGTGGCTTAACCCACAGAGCTGGGCAGTAATCTCAGGTCTTGCAACAGACCAGCAGGCTGACCTTGCACTTGGAATGGTTAACAAACAGCTTAACACAGACTTTGGTCTTGTCCTTATGGATCCTCCATATCAGAAGCACGCATTCGATGGTGCTCTTGCTGTAATTTACAATCAGGGTGTTAAAGAAAATGCAGGTATCTTCTCTCAGTCACAGGGATGGATCATCTTAGCTGAAGCCCTCAAAGGTCACGGAAACACAGCATTCCAGTACTTTATGGAAAATGCTCCGGCTAGCCAGAACGATAAAGCAGAAATCCGTAAACTTGAACCATACTGTTACGGTCAGTTTACAGAAGGAAAATCTTCTCCACACTTCGGCCGCTCACACGTACACTGGCTTACAGGTACAGCTTCTACTGTAATGGTAGGATGTGTTGAAGGAATTATGGGAATGAGACCAGACTTGAACGGTCTTAAGGTTGCTCCATCAATTCCTGCTGAATGGGACGGATTTGAAATTGAAAAAGATTTCCGCGGATGTCACATGCACATCATTGTAAAAAATCCAGACCACGTTCAGTCTGGCTGTAAAGAACTTACAGTTGACGGAAAGAAAATGGAAGGTAATTACATTCCGGCAAGCGTACTTGGAAAAACAGCAGAAGTTGTTTTGACAATGTAAATTGATTGCAGACTGCAGGATGATTGCAAGCGTAAGCCTGTACTTATAAATCAGCCTGCAGTAAAAACTTTTATTAAAATTCCAAAGATAAAAAACTTAGCGAAATATCATTTGCAATTCCCTTTAAAACAAGAGATAATATAATGTAGACAAAAAAGTGTATTAATATAAGCTTTACAAGGAGAAAATTTTGTCCCTTAAATTACGTCTTTCTCTTAAAACAAAATTACTGTCAATTATTCTTTTGATAGTAATTATTTCTAACGTCTTTATCGGTCTTAACGGAATCGATAAATCTACTCCTGCAATCCGCAATATTGCAAACAAGCATCTTGCTGCAATTACAAATGATGTTTCAAATCGCGTCATTGCAGCAAACGCACAGGAATTCAAACTGATTTATGCTCTTGCAAAAATGGATATTCTTCGAAGTGACAAATATACACTTGAAGAAAAACAGGCACAGCTATCTTCTATCTTATCCGGTATGGGAAGCAAATATCAGAATCTTGCCTTCTATGATACAAAAGGTAATGCAATCCTTGACAACGGACAGAGAATCAATCTTTCAAACCGTTACTACTTTAAACACGTAATCGCCGGAAATGAAATTTTAACTGACCCGACTTATTCAACTTTAATCAACGGTTACCTTACTTACTACGGTGTTCCTGTTTACGGTTACGACAATAAAATTATCGGTGCCCTTCTCCTTCTCGTAAAAGGAAACGGCGTGCAGGATTTAATTGAAGAAATCGATCTCGGCGGCGGACGTCATCCTTCTGTATTCAACAGAAATACTGGTGGAGTAATTGCACGCTCCAAAGAAGATGCAGAAACTGCAGACGATAACGCTGCAGAACTTGCTCCTATTATGGCTGACCTTATGGCAGGCAACGCTGACTCAGCAGTATTCTATGACAGAAATGCAAAACAGAAGATGATCTGTTCTTACCAGCCTATTCCAAAGTCAGACTGGTCAGTTTTCGTTGCAGCTCCTTACAACAGCTACATGGGTGTTATTGATTACCTTCAGATTTCGAACATTATTTCACTTGTCATTACTATTTTTGCCGCAGTAATTTTAAGTACAATTTTCATTCGCGTTATTACAAAGCCTTTGCTTTCTGTAAAAGAATCAGTTAAAGAAATTGCTACAGGAAATGCTGATTTGACAAAACGCATTCCAGTTACTTCAAATGATGAAATCGGTGATGTTGTAAACGGCTTCAATCAGTTTGTTGAAAAACTTCAGCTGATTGTCCAGAACCTCAAGGAGTCAAAAGAAAACCTTACCGCAATCGATTCAGACCTTCAGGCAGGCACTCAGGACACTGCAGCTTCAATCACTCAGATCATTGCAAACATTGAAAGCATCAACAGTCAGATTCAGCATCAGTCTTCTTCTGTAATTGAAACTTCAGCTGCAGTAAATGAAATCAGTTCAAACATTGAATCACTTGAAAAAATGATTTCAAATCAGTCGCAGGAAGTTTCTGTTGCATCAACTGCCGTAGAACAGATGATTGGAAACATCAACTCAGTAACTTCAGGCGTTACAAAAATGGTTAACTCTTTCGAGCAGCTTGAATCAAATACTACTTCAGGTATTTCATCTCTTTCTGCAGCAAGTGAAAAAATCAATCAGATTAATGAAGAATCACGCATGCTTCAGGATGCAAACACTGCAATTGCAAGTATCGCAGAACAGACAAACCTTCTTGCGATGAATGCTGCAATCGAAGCCGCTCACGCCGGTGATGCAGGAAAAGGTTTTGCCGTTGTTGCTGACGAAATCAGAAAGCTTTCAGAAACTTCTTCTGCACAGTCAAAAACTGTCAGTGCCGAACTTAACAAGATTCAGGAAACAATTACCGAAGTTGTAGAAACTACAAACGTAACAAACGAAGCTTTTGCATCAGTATCTTCAAACATTCTTGAAACAAGCCAGATTATTCACCAGATTAAGGGCGCAATGGAAGAACAGCAGACCGGATCAAAACAGATTGTTGATGCATTGCACTCAATGAATAACTCAACAGTAGAAGTAAGATCTGCAAGTGCAGAAATGACTGCCGGAAACCAGCAGATTCTTGAACTTGTAAAAAGACTCCAGGAAGTTACAGAAAACATCCGCCAGAGCATGGATGAAATGCAGAGAGGCGCAGGAAAGATTAACGAAACCGGAGCTGCTCTTACAACTATTTCTTCAAAAGTTGAAGACAGCGTAAAAGAAATCGGAAACGAAGTAGACTTATTTAAGGTATAACCTTAAATATGATTCTTAAGAGAATCAACATAGCTGTCACCAGAGCTTTTAACCGTTAAGACCGATTAAAAGCTCTGCTTGTTCCAGAACCTGGCTTGCATATTTCACTACTGTAATGTCATAACTTAGCTTTAACACAAATCATAGTTAAAACCTCTATCAAACCGTAAAAGTATTTTTCAAAAATGCTTATATACCTTATATTCCCCAAATAACAAATAGGTAATACGCATATTTACTAAAAAGGAGGCATGATAACTTCGAGATATGATAATTATGCAGGCAATGAAAAATCCATGGATTAAAGATTTATCAGCTTTTGTTTTTTTTTAATAAGAAAAGAGCCGATAGACCAATGTATACTGATGCATGGGCAGTCTATATGCGACAAGCTCTAAAATCAATTGGCTATTCAAATCCGGAAAAGATTTGCTTTCATAGTTTAGACACAGTTTTTGTACAACTACACTTTCAGAGATTAGGGATCAGCGAATTTGTATGATTGGGTCAGGACACAAAACGGATAAAGTTTTTGCCCATTATGCTAATCATATCAAAAAAGAATCAGCTTTAGAAACAATTGCAAAAATCAGTTTAGGTCAGAACTGACACGTATCGGCGAGAAAAAAAATAATTGATGTGCTTAAAAATAAAGTGATAGGGACGTTCTTTGACACTGTGGGTGTGGTAGAATGCGTTATGGAAAATTTGGGGAATTTGTGGTAGAATGCAAGGAAAAGGAAGAAAGAATATGTCAGACATAGATTACTCTGAAAAGGATTTTGAAAAATACATTGTTAATTTACTTATTTCAAAAAATGGATATATTCAAGGTAATAACAATGATTATAATCCTCAAAAAGCTCTTCTTCCACAAACTTTCATTTCTTTTATAAAAGAAACACAACCAAATAATTGGACTTGTCTTTGTGATAAATTTGATTCTGAAAAAGAAGCTGAAGAAAAACTTCTTGAAGAACTTCTTACTTCAAGAAAAAATCAAGGTACATTAGATTTATTTAGAAAAGGTTTTGTATTTCGCTCTATTCAATTTGATACAGTGTACTGGAAACCAGAAAATACGTTAAATCCAGAAACAATTAATCTTTATAAAAAAAATATATTTACAGTTGTAAATCAATTAATCGGTGATGCAGGACAGTCTGTTCATACTCCAATTCCAGATATCGTACTTTTTATAAATGGTATACCTGTAATTACTGCAGAATTAAAATTTGAATTACAGGGGCAAGATTATATTGAAGCACAGACTCAGTACAAACTTAGAAGTCTTGCAGAACCTCTTTTTAAATTTAAAACAGGCCCTCTTGTTCATTTTGCTGTGGATACAACAAATGCCTCTATGACGACAAAACTTGCAAGATTAGGAACCAATTTTTTACCATTTAATCTTGGATCAAATGGTGCTGGTAATCAGGGGGGAAAAGGAAATCCAAAAGCACCGCAAGGTAAATTTGCAACAGATTATATTTGGGAAAAAGTTCTTGCAAAAGAAAGTCTGCTTGATATAATCCAATCATTTATTACCTTGGAAATAGACTCAAAAACAAAAGAAGAAACTTTAATTTTTCCTAGATATCATCAGTTAGATGTTGTTAGAAAACTATTAAATGATGTTTCCACAAATGGTTCTCAGAAAAACTATCTTGTAGAACATAGTGCCGGTTCTGGTAAATCTAACACAATTGCTTGGTTGGCATTTCATTTAAATAATCTATATTTTGCCGATAAGAATGAAAAAGTATTTGATTCAATTATTATTTTAAATGACCGCCGAGTTCTTGATAAACAGACTCGTAATACAATTATGTCTTTTAATCCAAAAGACGGAACTGTTAAAATTGCAAAAAAATCTTCTGAGATTATTGAATATATAAAACTTGGCAATGTAATTATCATAAGTACAATTCAAAAGTTCCCTATGATTTACAAAGAACTTGAAGAAATAAAAGCTAAAAATCCAAATCGTAGATTTGCTGTAATTGCCGATGAAGCTCATCAATCACAAACAGGAACGGCCGCTGGAAAGGTAAAAATTGGGCTTGGTGCAGATGCAGAATCTCAGGTAAAAGCTGAAGATCAAGATGATACTCCAGAAGAAGGGGATGCATCTGACGAAGAACAGGAAAAAATCTTAAGACAAGTTGCTACAGGAAAGCAGTCAAATATGAGTTTTTTTGCTTTTACTGCAACGCCAACTGGACAAACACTTCAAATGTTCGGTGTTCCTCGTAAAATAAAAGATTCAAAATCTGGAAAAGACGTAGATGGTTTTAGACCATTCCATGTTTATTCAATGCAGCAGGCAATTGAAGAAGGATATATACTAGATGTTCTTGTAAACTATTCAACTTATAAACAATATTATAATCTTCGCATAAAAAATGAAGATGATAGTAATCAATATGATACAAAAGCAATTTACGGAATGGCTGCAAAATATGTTGCAGAACATGAACATCGTATTTCAAAAATTACAGATATCATAATAGAGCACTTTGAAAAGATTGGTTCAAAAACCATAGATGGAAAAGGAAAGGCAATGATTGTCACTTCTTCACGAAAAGAAGCTGTTCTTTATGCCAGAACCTTGCGGGATAAACTTACACAAAAAGGACATACAAACTGGGGCGTACTTGTAGCATTCTCAGGTGATATTGATGGCAAAACAGAAAGTCAAATGAACTCTTTTCCAATTAATGCTATGGAAGAAGAAGGAAAAACAATTTCAGAAAACCAAACTCCAGAATCCTTTAAAGGAGATAAATACCGTTTTATTGTTGTTGCAGATAAATATCAGACTGGTTTTAGTGAAAAGCTATTAAGCGTAATGTACATAGACAAACCACTTCATAACATAAAGACTGTGCAAACCTTGAGTCGCTTAAATCGAACAATGTCAAACAACGCAAAACTTGCTGAACGAGATTGTTTTATTCTTGATTTTGTAAACGACAGAGAAGAAATAAAAGAAGCTTTCCAAACTTATTATGGAAAAATAGAACTAGAAGGTGAATATACAATAGAAGAATTAAAGCAACTAAAAGAAATAATTGAAAAGTATTCTATCATCGAAAAAACAGAAATAGAAGAATATATTTCAATTCTTAATAAATTGAATAATACAGATTTTGCAAAAGATAATATTGCACAACAAACTATGAATCTTGTTGCAGATTTTATTGCCCGCTATAAAAAATTAAAGGATGAAGATAAAAAAGAGTTTAAACATAAATGTATTCGATATGTAAAAGTATTTATGTTTTTGCAAAATATTGAAAATATAAAAGACGCAGAACTTGTAAAACTTGGATTATATTTAAGACTTGTTAATCCATTGTTGAGATTAAAATCAGTAACGCCAGACGATGTTATAAAACCTTCTGACATAAAAAAACTTATTGAACTTTCTGATTATAAAATTGATTTTGAAATGACAGAGGCAATAAAACTTGTTGAAGGAGATGGTTCTATAGTTCGACCTGGTTCAGATGGTGGTGCAAAAGAACCTCCAAAACCTGCTCCTACTACAGTGCAAGAAATGGTAAGTCGAATAAACTCTCGCTTTGGAACAGATTTTACAGACGAAGATATTGTTCCTGCCCTTAGTGCATTTAAAAAGAGTTTTGCAGCAGATAAATCTTTCTGTAACACAGGATTGATAAAACAGTATCCTAAATATGAACTAAAATATAATGGAAATGATGGTATGTACATTTTTGTAAAAACAACACTTGAATCATTAGAGATAACAGACAAGGTTCGAGATGTTCTTACAACAAATGAAGAATTTTTGAATTCTTTTAAGGATGAAATGAGAATGCCAATTTATGAGCATCTTACACATAAATTAAATATTGCATAAAGGATAAAATGGACGATTTTAATTTTAAAGACTTTGAACAATACTTAGTTCAAGGTGAACCAGATAAAAAAAAGAAAACTTATGCTTGGCAAACAGCAATTGGATTGCAGGCTGTTGATAATTTAAAACCCTCTGCTTATTTAATTGAAACAGCAAAAAAAAATATTGAAGGTGAAATTTCAATAAAGGAAGCTCAAAATTTAATAAAAACATATTATGAAACAAAGAGTTCAAAAGATGAAGATGATGAAGCAAAAGAAGAAGCTGATATAGTTTCTTCTCACATAACAGAATTGCTTAGCGAAGATTCCTTTTCTTTTACTCCACTTGAATTTTTGAATATCCATAAAAGATTATTTACTGGCGTATTTAAATTTGCAGGAAAAATTCGTGATGTAAACATTACAAAAAAAGAATGGGTTTTACAGGGAGATACTGTTTATTATTCTGGTTATGATTTGATACAAAAGACAATAGAATATGATTTTGAGCAAGAAAAGAAATTCAATTACATAGGTCTTTCTCAAGAAGAAATTATAAAACATCTTTCAAGATTTACAGCAAACCTCTGGCAAATTCATCCTTTTAGAGAAGGCAACACTAGAACTACCGCTGTTTTTATAATCAAATATTTGCGTTCACTTGGTTATGATGTTTCAAATGATATTTTTGCTAAACATTCTTGGTATTTTAGAAACGCACTTGTCCGAGCAAA
>SAMEA3663208__coassemble_214_pt1 | contig 24348 bp, 23 predicted proteins | sample SAMEA3663208__metabat2_high_PE_016 | metagenome-assembled genome bin SAMEA3663208 (sample SAMEA3663208) | pig gut metagenome | biome: pig gut; feature: pig-associated habitat; material: faeces | place: China | collected 2013
GCTGCTTTAATTCATCAAGTTTTCGGGTAATAAAATTGCGGTAGATATGAATGTTTTGCTGATGAACAAGTCTTGAATATTCTTTTATAAAATCTCCATCGCAATAACTGATAATGTTTTCTGTAAGACTTTCAAGGCTTCCTTCGTGATTCATTTTTTCGATAATTTTTTTGATTGAAGTAGAAAGTTTTTTTAATGATGATGAAAGGGATTTTGCATCTGAAAAAGTCGGCTTGAGGATAAAGTTGTAAAGTTCCTGTTTGTTTTGATATTCCTTGGAATTAAAGCGGTTGTAAATATTCAGAATGTAACTTGAAAACTCAGGAGTGGCAGGCTTTTTTAATTTCTGCAAAAACTCTGCAAGAGCAATTCCGTGGTCAGTCATTACGATGTATTTTTCAAAAGTCGTATCATCCTGATCTTCTTCGAGCCAGCCTGCATTGATGAATTTTCGAAGTACAAAATTCGCTTCGTCATTTCCTGATGCAGCACCGTTTTCTTCATCAGACAAATCAAGATGATTTTCCAGCAAAAAAGCAGCAAGCACATCCCTCAAATAAGAACGCTCAAGCCTGTACGAAATTTCTTTGTCATATTGATGATATATTAATTCCAGAAAATCTGCATAAGCCCTGTTGTTTGCAGAACTTGAAAGACAATTGAAAAATTCAGATGGAATAATATCAAAAACATTCATAGCGAAAATTGAATTTTATTTTTTGTTAGGCGCAGAAAAGAGTTGCAGATGCTTTATTGTAGCACAAATTAGATGAGAAGTAAACAAACAGAAAAAGTTGTTGACACAAACAGAAAAAGTAAATGTCAAAATAATATGAGAGGTCTGTCCCTGTTTTATTTAACCCCGCGTTAGCAACATGGAGGGCTGCCGTAGGCAGGTGCGACGCACCGAGCGGTTTGAGCGAGCCCGAAATACTGCGACCCGAAGCGAAGCGGAGGGGAACGCCCTAAAACATTAGGGGAGGTCTTCCCTGTTTTCTACCAGTCGTTTTGTAGTAAAACCAGATTTTCTGTGGTATATTGTAATAAAGATGAACACTAAGAGTAGCCTTTCAGAACGCGACATTATTACAAAATATATTCTCCCCGCAATTGAAGCTTCTGGTTGGGATAAGCGAAACCAAATCAGAGAAGAGGTGTCCTTTACTGCCGGCCGTATTTTTGTAAAAGGCAAACTAACTAAACGCGGCGAAAAGAAGCGTGCAGATATTATCATTTACTATAAATCAAACATTCCTGTTGCTGTTGTAGAAGCAAAGGATAATAATCATGCTGTTGGAGCCGGAATGCAGCAGGCTTTGGAATATGCAAGTACGCTCGATATCCCAGTTGCAATTTCAAGCAATGGTGATGGCTTTGTAATCCAATACCGCAGGAATTGCGGAGGTTCAGACGCTTCTGGCAAAGCGATAATTTCGGAAAATGCAGATCTCGATCATTTTCCGACTCCTTCAGAACTTTGGGAATGTTACAAACGCTATAACAACATTGAAACAAAAGAGGCGGAAGAAACATCTCTTTGCTCATATTTTTTTGATGCAGAAGGAAGAACTCCTCGCTACTATCAGCGGATTGCGATTAACCGCACTGTAGAAGCAATTGCCCGCGGACAGAACAGAATACTTCTTGTAATGGCAACAGGAACAGGAAAGACTTACACAGCTTTTCAGATTATCTACCGTCTTTGGAAATCTGGATGCAAAAAACGAATTCTATATCTTGCAGACCGTAACAATCTTATTATTCAAACCAAGAAAGGCGACTTCAAACATTTTAAAGATAAATGCCATATCATCAGGCATAAGAAAATTGATAAGTCTTATGAAATCTATCTGGCTTTATATCAGGGACTTACAAATTATGATGAAGAAACTGATGCCTACAAAGAATTCAGCCCGGACTTTTTTGACCTGATTATTGTAGATGAGTGTCACCGCGGTTCAGTTGATGAAGTCAAGGCCTGGCACAAGATTCTTTCTTATTTTTCGAGTGCAACTCAAATCGGTATGACTGCTACTCCAAAAGAAACAAAGGCACTTTCGAATATCGAATATTTTGGAGAACCGATTTATACCTACTCTCTCAAACAAGGAATTGATGACGGTTTTCTTGCTCCTTACAAAGTTCTTCGAGTAGGAATGAATGTTGACCTGGAAGGTTATCGTCCTGAGCACGGTAAAACAGATATTAGCGGAGAACTTGTAGAAGACCGCCTTTATAACACAAAAGATTTTGACCGCAATATTGTAATTGATGAAAGAACAAATCTCGTTGCCAAAAAGATTATGGAATATCTTACTAATTCAGATCCAATGGCAAAGACAATTGTTTTCTGTGTTGATATTGAACATGCAGAACGAATGCGACAGGCGCTTTTGCAGTATGCTCCGCGCGAGATAACTGAAAAATCAGACAAATACATAGTCCGCATTACTGGCGATGATCCGGTTGCAAAAGGATACCTTGAAGATTTCATAAACCCGGAAGAACGCTTCCCTGTGATTGCTACGACTTCAAAATTAATGAGTACAGGAACCGATGCAAAAACCTGTAAACTCATCGTTCTGGATTCAAACATCGGAAGCATGACAGAGTTTAAGCAGATTATTGGCCGCGGAACTCGAGTAGAAGAAGATCTTGGAAAACTCTATTTTACAATCATTGATTTTAGAAACGTCACAGATAAATTTGCAGATAAAGATTTTGATGGTGCTCCAGTAAAAATCAAAGTTTCATCACAGGACGATAAACTTTCGGAAGAAGTAATTGATGAAGGAACTGGCGATGATCAGATTGACCCGGTGACCGGTGAAAAAGTTCAGTTTGAAGAAGTGTATGGTTTTGATGATTCTGGAAATATGGAACTTGGAGAAAAAACTCCTCCCTATGGGGTGGTTGAGCCTGTCGAAACCAAGAAAGAAAAAGTATATGTAGCCGGTGTAGATGTAAGCATTCTAAGCGAACGCCGTCAGTTCCTGGACGCAAACGGAAAGCTAATAACCTGTAGTCTCAAAGAGTTTACAAAAACAGGTATTCTCACATCTTACCGTTCATTGGATAACTTCTTACAAGCCTGGAACGATGCCGAAAAGAAGCGCGTCATTATAGAAGAGCTGGAAAATCAAGGAATTATCTTTGAAGAACTAAAAGATGAAATAAAAAATGACCTGGATATTTTTGACCTCATCTGCCACATCGCATGGGATGCGCCAGCCCTTACAAGAAAAGAACGCGCCGAAAATGTCCGCAAACGAAACTACTGGACAAAATACGGAGACAAAGCACGTGCAGTTTTAGATGCCCTTTTAGATAAATACGCCCAGACCGGAATCGAAGAAATAGAAGATATGAAAGTTCTCACCGTAGACCCAATCAAACATATCGGAACTCCGGCAGAAATCGTAAATCTCTTCGGCGGCAAACCACAGTACCTTCAGGCAATCCGCGAATTGGAAAACGAGATTTACAGCGCAGTGTAAATAATTCTATTCCCTAAAAATGCGTATATACGAAAAAATTGGTAATAATAGACATTATGTACCAAAAATCACAAAATTTGTACACGTTTCTTTTATATGTACCAAAATTACAAAAATTAGTACATATTTCTTGTTTTATGTACCAAAGTGATGTATAATTGGGACATGACTGAATTACAAAAGCTCCCAATTGATTCTTCAAAAACGGAAACGATCAATATTCTCAAAGCTGAAAACAAAGCTGTAAAAATGCTTGCCGAATTAAAGGGCTGTGCAAATCTTATTCCCAATCAAACAATTCTTATAAATGCAGTTGTACTTCAGGAGTCAAAAGACAGTTCAGAAATAGAAAACATCATCACAACAAAAGATGATCTTTATAAGGCTGTATCAGAGACAGTAAAGAAAATAGACTCAGCTACAAAAGAAGTTATGTTCTACCGTGAAGCTTTGTACACAGGTTTTAATCAACTTAAGAAACATGATTTTCTTTCAATAAATGATATTGTTCAGATTCAAAAAGTTCTGGTTCAAAATGATGCAGGAATCCGAACTATGCCCGGAACAAAACTTGTAAATGACACAACAAATGAAGTTGTTTATACTCCACCTCAGTCAAAAGAAGAAATAGATGAACTATTAAAGAATTTTACTGAATATCTGAATAACGAAGACGATAGTCTTTCAAAGCTTGCTATTCTACATTATCAATTTGAAAGTATTCATCCATTTTATGATGGCAACGGAAGAACAGGACGAATCGTAAATATTCTCTATCTGATTTTGAAACATCACCTTGATGTTCCAATTTTGTATCTCAGTTCCTACATTATTAAGAATAAAAACAGTTACTACAACCTTTTACAAAATGTACGTGTGAATGAAGCTTGGGAAGATTGGATTATTTTTATTCTAAAAGGAATTGAAGAAACTGCAGCTGATACAATCCAGAAAGTAAAAGCCATAAAAAAACTTCTGGAAGATACTGTAGAAAAAGTAAAAACAGAGGCTCCAAAAATTTATTCAAAAGAATTGATAGAAACTCTTTTTGAAAATCCATATTGCAAAGTAGAATTCATTGTAAAATCACTTGGAGTTGAACGCAAAGCTGCTTCAAGATATTTGCATCAACTGGAAGATATTGGAATCCTAAAATGCATGAAAGTGGGAAAAGATAATCTGTTTATAAACATAGGCCTGATGGATTTGTTGAAGGAATAAGAAATGAGCGAATGGAAAAAAGTAAAAATTGGTGACATCTGCAAAATCGTAAAAGGCACAACCGGAATCGCAAGCACAGAGCCGGGTCAATATCCACTTGTAGTTACAGCCGAAGAAAGAAAAACTTGTTCAACATATCAGTTCGATTGCGAAGCCGTATGCATTCCACTTGTAAGTTCCAGCGGGCACGGTAAAAAGTCTCTCAAAAATGTTCATTATCAAAGCGGAAAGTTTGCGCTCGGAACAATTCTGTGCGCCGTAATTCCAAATAATCCGCAGGAACTGGATGCGCGCTATCTCCATCAGTATCTTCAATTTTACAAAGACATAATACTCGTTTCTCTGATGAAAGGCGCTGCAAATGTTTCTCTTTCAATGAAAGATATCGCCACCGTAGAATTTCCCCTGCCACCAATAAAACGCCAGAGAGAACTTTCAAATCTTTTTGTCTCGCTCCAGGAAAAGCAAAAAGAACTCTCCGCCGAATATGAAAAGCAGACCGAATACGCAAAACTTCTCCGCCAGAACATTCTGCAACAAGCCATAGAAGGAAAACTCACCGCCGACTGGCGCAAACAGAATCCAGTCCAAAAAGGCAATCCCGACTACGATGCAGAAGCATTGTTTGAACAGATTCAGAAGGGGGAAGTTTCCCCCTCGCTCCAACCTGCTTCGCAGTTTTCCGCTACCCCCTCTCCTAGGGGCAAAGCCCCTAAAACCCCAGAAAATTCCCGCGAGTTTTTCGAAGAAAAACTCGATAGTGAGCGCAAGCGAACGAACAACGCCCGCTCAAAATCACTTGCTCCAATTACAGATGAAGAAAAACCATTTGGAATTCCGGAAGGATGGAAATGGGTAAGATTAGATGATATTGGTGTTTACAAAAAAGGTCCTTTTGGTAGTGCTTTGAGAAAAGACATGTTTGTTCCTAAATCTCCAACTGCAATAAAAGTTTACGAACAAAGAAATGCAATTCAGAAAGATGCAACATTAGGAAGATATTATATTTCTGAAGCATATTTTAATAAACTTAAAAGTTTTGAAATATTTCCTGGTGATATCATTGTCTCTTGTGCAGGAACTATAGGAGAAACTTTTATTATTCCTGATAACATAGAAAAAGGAATAATTAATCAAGCCCTAATGAAAATGCGAATAACAAATAAAATTAATTGTCAGTTCTTTCTGATCTATTTCGATTTCATTTTAAAAAAATCAGCGCAAGAAAAAAGCAAAGGTACCGCAATAAAAAACATTCCTCCTTTTGCACTTTTTAAGAACTTTCTTTTTGCATTGCCTTCACTAAAAGAACAAGAAGAAATAGTAAACAAAGTAGAAACACTACTCGCAAAATTAACAACCCTTGAAAATCAAATCCAAGACCGCAAATCACTGTCTGATAAACTTATCTTTGGTATAATGAAAGAAAATCTGGAGGGGTAAAAAAATGATAGATTTTTCTGAATTAGAAAATGATGGCGAAAAATGGGAATTATTTGCTCGTGATTTTTTTCAACAACTAGGTTTTATAATTGAATCTTCTCCAGACAGAGGACCTGATGATGGAAAAGATATGATTATCAACGAGATTATACATGGAAAGTTATCAACTACACAATTTCGTTGGCTTGTAAGTTGTAAGAATTTTTCAAAGAGTGGTAAGTCTGTAAGTGAAAATACAGACGAACAAAATATTCTTGAACGTTGTGAAAGTTTTTCTGCTGATGGATTTATAGGCTTTTATTCAACACTTGCTTCTTCGGGGTTAAATAAACGTTTAAATGATTTAAAGAAAAAAGGGAAAATAAAAGACTATAAAATATTTGACTATAAACTTATAGAAAATTATTTGATGTCCTATGGATTCTCTCAAATCATTTTAAGTTATTTCCCAGAATCATATAAAAGAATTAGACCTATACATAAAATTGTTGATAAATATATCGAATTAAAATGTGATTGTTGTGGAAAAGATTTGTTAGTAGACCTATATAATGAAAAATATAATGCTTTAGTGTCCCTTGTATATAAAGATGAAGACGAACATACCATATATAAAGATTTCTATGTTGCTTGTAAAGGCCAATGCGATAAAAGATTAGAAATGCAAGCACGCTCTAATGGATATTTTACAACCTGGAAGGATTTATCTGATTTGGCTAAGCCAAATTTCTATTTACATTATATATTATCAACAATCAATCAGCTTCATTCTGGGGCTTATAAATATGAGGATATAGCATTGAAGAAAGAAAAACACATGCTTATGGCATTAGCGCAAAAAGTTTTTCATGAAGTTACAGAGGATGATAGAAAGCGTTTTCTTGATGTATTAAAAACTGAAATATGATAAAAAAATATCTATTAAAAAATGGAGACAATAAATGACAAAAGATGAGATATACAAACTAATTCAAGTTTTTTTAAATAATCCACCAGTTGTAATTTGGGGCTCTGGAGCGACAATTGCCTACGGTCTTCCATCTATGGATGAATTGAATAAAATTCTAAAAGATAAATATGATTTTTTTGACAAAACAAATACAAACTTAGAAGAAGAATTGGGAAAGACTAAATATGAACCAATGTTAAATGATATTCGTAAGACAATATGGAATTATATTTATGAAAAAGATAATATTATTCTCAATGATATTCTAAAGAATCCACAAAAATATAACGGAATAAAAGTACTTGCTGAAAAATTTACACAACCACACCCTCATGTGTTTAATATTATAACGACTAATTATGATAGAGTTCTCGAAAATATAATAAGCTTAAATAATTTTTCTTTTACAGATGGTTTTTCTGGCCGAATGTTATCTACATTTGAAGAGAGGTTATTTCAAACTAAAACTGACTCTGCATTTATAAATCTGATTAAAGTTCATGGTTCTCTGAATTGGTTCGAAGTTGATGGACAAACACGATATTTTAACAAAAATGAAATATACGAACCTCAGATTATACCACCAGGTAAAAATAAATATCGACAGGCATTTTCAGATCCGTATAGAAGTTTAATACAAATTTCTGATAAGAAAATTAATAACTCAAAAAGTTTGTTAGTAATTGGATTTGGATTCAATGACGAACATATTACACCAAAGATTACTAATCAAATTCGAAAAGGTATTCCAATTGTAATTATATCTAAAAAAATTACTGATACAACAAAAGAAGAATTAACAAATGCGCTTTGCTATTTGACGCTAGAGGAAGAAAATGAATCTAAAACCAGAATGGTATATAAGAAAAAGAATGATAAAGAAGAACATACTGAAATAATAGATGGTTCTTTATGGAAATTAGATAAATTTATGGAGGCATTATAATGGCAGCTGATAAAGATTCGATTGGTAAGGTTCTTAGTGTTGATACAGGAACAGTTTTAATAAGTGTAGAAAATGAAGACTTATTAAATAATATGCAAGTAAATCAAATAATAGAAATTTGTTCAACAAAAACAAATGAGCGAATTGTCGGATTAATTTCCAAGATTATGAGAAAAGGACTTGTAAACGGTATTGATGATGGCGATGATACAAGTATTGTTGAAAATCTTTTAAAAGTAAATCTAGTTGGTACAATGCATTTAAAATTGGGCGAAAAAACAAATGTATTTAAGCGTACCTTGAATACGGTTCCATGTGTAAATGCAAAATGTTGGTTATTACAAGGAAACGAACTCTCGGAATTCATGAAATCTATTTCATCAAATGCAGAACACCCATTAGCCATAGGAAAATATACCATTTCTGGAGATTCTGATGCTAATCTAGACGGAAATAAGTTTTTTCAACGACATGCTGTAATAGTAGGAGGAACAGGTTCTGGTAAATCATGGACTGTGGCAAATTTATTAGAAAAAGCGTCAGAACTAAAATCCGTAAATGGAGTTATTTTTGATTTACATGGAGAATACAAACCTTTACAAGAATTAAAAAATACTACACTTTTGAAAATAGCTGGACCTGGAGATTCGGTATCTGATGATGTAATTTTCCTTCCATACTGGCTTTTATCATATGAAGAAATGGAATCTTTTTTACTTGATAGAAGTGACAGTAATGCTCCAAACCAGGCGAGAAAACTATTTGATTTAATTATTCAATATAAAAAAGAAAAACTTAATGCTGAGAATAAAACAGAAATATTAGCAAATTTCACAATAGAAAGTCCAATTCCATATTCAATAAAAAAGGTTTTGGATGAATTAAAACGGCTAGATGAAGAAATGGTTCAAGGTTCTAGGGGTGAGAAACAAGGTCCTTTAAATGGGAAACTTACTAGATTTATTCAGCGGCTTGAAAGTAAACAAATGGATAAAAGACTAAATTTTATTTTTAATACCTCAGAAGAATTACAAAAATATGATTGGTTTGAAGTACTTGCCGAAAAGTTACTTGATTTTGGAAGCTCAAATGGATTAAAAATCATTGATTTCTCAGAAGTACCAGCAGATATTCTTCCACTTATCACAGGTCTTATTGGACGACTTATTTTCTCAATTCAACAATGGATGAGTGAACGAAAAAGACAACCTATAGCGTTATTTTGTGACGAGGCTCATTTATATCTTCCAAACAAAATAACAGAAGGAATTGAAGAAAAAGGATTAAAGAGTTTTGAACGAATTGCAAAAGAGGGACGAAAATACGGGGTCGCTCTTGTAGTAATTAGTCAGAGACCAGCAGATGTTAATAAAACAATATTAAGTCAATGTGGAAATTTCATTGCAATGCGACTTACAAATCCAGAAGATCAGAATGTTATTCAAAGACTCTTCCCTGATAATTTAGGGGACTTTGCAAATATACTTCCAATTCTTGATGTTGGAGAAGCTTTAATAGTAGGTGATGCGTCTTTATTACCAAGCAGGGTTATAATAAATGAACCAAAGATTAAACCTAATAGCGCCACAATTGATTTCTGGGATGAATGGGCTAAAGAAAAAACAGAAAAGGGCATAAAAGAAGCTGTTGAATCATTAAGAAAACAACATAAGTAATCCGTGTTAGGGATTGTAGGGGCGCGGAGCGGCCACCTAGGGAGCGACGGCTGAAAGCCGGCAAAATGCTCCAGTGGAGCATTTTGAGCGAGTCTCCGAGCTGCTATGCAGCGAAGGTCACGAAGTGAGGAGGCTGGAGCGATAGCGGAACCCCGAAAAGCCCGACCCGAACGTAGTGAGGGGAACACCCAGAAAAAACATAAGGAGCAAAACAAATGCCAAACGAACTTGTAAAACAAATATCGTACATTCTCTATAAAGCAGATGAAGAAGACGTAAAAGTTAATGCGCTCCTTAAGGATGAATCTATCTGGCTTACGCAAAATTCTATGGCAGAACTTTTTGATGTTAATGTTCCTGCGGTTTCAAAGCACCTAAAAAATATATATGAATGTGGGGAATTGGATGAAGTCTCAACTATTTCCATTTTGGAAACAGTTCAAAAAGAAGGCATACGGTACGTAAAAAGAAATGTTACCTTTTATAATCTTGATGCCATTATTTCTGTAGGTTATAGAGTGAATTCCGCAAAAGCTACAAAGTTCCGAATCTGGGCTACAAATGTATTAAAGGAATACATCAAAAAAGGCTTTGTGCTGGATGATGAACGGTTAAAGCAGGGCGAAAATGTTTTTGGAAAAGATTATTTCCGTGAACTTTTGGAAAGAGTCCGCTCAATCCGTGCAAGTGAACGCAGAATCTGGCAGCAGATTACAGATATTTTTGCAGAATGTTCCATTGATTATGATAAAAACTCTGAAATTACAAAACAGTTTTATGCCACTGTTCAGAATAAGTTTCATTTTGCAATTACAGGTCAGACCGCAGCTGAAATTGTTTATGACAAGGCTGACCACAAAAAAGAGCACATGGGTTTAACTACATGGAAGAGTTCTCCCGATGGCCGCATTTTGAAATCTGATGTGAATATTGCAAAAAACTATCTTTCTGAAAAGCAAATCCGCCAGCTGGAAAGAGCGGTGAGTGGTTATTTTGATTATATTGAAGATTTGATTGAACGCGAGATTCCTTTTAATATGGAACAGTTTGCGGCAAGTGTTAATGAATTTCTTGAATTCCGAAAGTACGATATTCTTGAAGGAAATGGAAGAATTTCAAGAAATAAAGCTGATGAAAAAGCCTTTAGTGAATATGAAGTTTTTAATAAGACTCAGAAAATAGATTCTGATTTTGATAAGATGATTAAAAAACTAGAAAAAAAATAGGGAGCAAAGCAAATGCCAAACATATCAGGAATCATAAAATCTTTGCAGAATATCATGCGCAAGGACCAGGGAGTTTCCGGCGATGCTCAGCGCATTGAGCAGCTGGGATGGATGATTGCGCTCAAAATTCTGGATGACAAGGATGCAGAAATGGAGTTGTTAAATGATGACTTTGTTTCTGTGATTCCTGAAAAGCTGCGCTGGAGGGCTTGGGCTGGTGACAGCGAGGGCATTACCGGCGATGCTATGAAGGATTTTGTGGACAGCGAGCTTTTTCCCGGCTTGCAGAATCTTGATGTTTCTGATGGCAGCGACCTGTCTGAGGACAGGCATGGTGGCGTAAACAGGCGTGCGGTTCTTGTTCGTGATATTTTTGCAGGCACCAACAACTATATGAAGAACGGCACGATTATCCGCCAGGTTGTGAACAAGCTTAATGAAATTGATTTTAACGCCAGCGAAGACCGTCACACATTCGGCGATATTTACGAAAGTCTTTTGCGCGATTTGCAGAGTGCAGGTAATTACGGTGAGTTTTATACTCCGCGAGCAGTTACAGAAATCATGACGGAGATTATTAATCCTCGCCTTGGAGAAAAAGTTCTTGACCCAGCCTGCGGAACCGGCGGATTTTTGACAAGTGCAATTGAAAACATCAGGGCGAAGGATGTTCACTCTATTGAAGATTTGAAGACTCTTGAAAGTACGATTCGCGGCCAGGAGCTTAAGCCGCTTCCTTTTATGCTTTGCGTTACAAACCTAATTCTTCATGATATTGAAGTTCCGAATGTCATAAACGGCGACAGCTTGAACCGTGAATACACAAGCATTGGTGCAAAAGACAGGGTTGATGTCATTCTTGCTAATCCGCCTTTTGGAGCCAGTGTAAGCGATGGCGTTGAAACTAATTATCCGGCTCAGTTCCGTACTACAGAAAGCGCCGATTTGTTTTTGCTTTTGATGATTCGTTATCTTCGTGATGGCGGACGGGCTGCAATTGTTCTGCCTGACGGTTCTCTGACTGGCGACGGCGTAAAGCAGAGAATCCGCGAGGAGTTTTTAAAGCAGTGCAATGTTCATACTATCGTGCGACTGCCGAACTCTGTCTTTCAGCCTTATGCTTCGGTTGCGACAAATCTTTTGTTCTTTACAAAAGGCGAGGCAACAAAAGAAATATGGTATTGGGAACATAAGCTGCCGGAAGGTCAGAAATCATATTCTAAAACAAGGCCAATTCAAAAAAGTGAATTTGCTTCGCTTAAGGAATGGTGGAATAAACGTACTGAAAACGAGCAGGCCTGGCGGGTTCCTGTTGAGCGTATTGCTGAAAACGGCTGGAATCTTGATATAAAAAATCCGTTTGTGAAGGAAGAAGAAGTAACGCACAGTACGGCGGAACTTCTGGATATGCTGAGCGCGTCGTTTAAGAAGAGTGATGTGCTGATTGAAGAGTTAAAGAAGGAATTGAAGTGAATTCCATGATGAAATATCGAGGTCTGTCCCCATTTTATTTTATTTAAATACAGCCAAAAACTCCCGAAATCCAGTATAATAGAAACCAAACTTCTTAAACTTTATTTGGAGAAATCAAAATGAAACTTGACGGTGTAGGACTTTTTGTAAATGACATGGCAACTATGATCCGCTTTTACAGGGATGTGCTGGGCTTTGAAATTAAAGAAAGCGAAAATGCGGTGAATGTATATCTGATTAAAAACGGAACTCTTTTTATGCTATACGAACGGAAGAATTTTGAAAAAATGACAAACAGAAAATACGAATATTTAAAAGGTCTAAATTGTCATTTTGAAATCGCACTGTATGTTGATACATTTGAAGAAGTCGATTCAGAATACGCAAAGGCTGTCGAAAAAGGCGCACAATCAGTTTTGGAACCAACGACTGAACCTTGGGGACAGCGGACATGCTACATCTCCGACCCGGAAGGAAACTTAATTGAAATCGGCTCATTCAACAAACCGTTCCGCACATTTACGGAATAATTTCTTCCTGATTTTTCTTAATCGGATATCTGATTACGCAACGGTTTTTGTCTTGAGAACACTTCCTTGGATCTGATAGATATATTTCATGATGAAGGCGTTTTTCAGATAAATCAAAAGCATATCCATTTTCCTCAATATACTTTTTCAAATCCTTCCTGCCACCACAAACCTTCCAAAGGCGGAACTACATACTCAAAAAAAACTTCGATTTTATAATCAGTTTTATAGCTCATTTTTAATGTATAGGCGACAGAATATAAAACTTCAACTGCCTTCGGAATGCGGCTTTTCCGCTCAGCAGTGCTCTGACAATGGAATTTTGGGTTTTCAGTAGAATATTTTTATGATTATTTGTCGAATCAACAAATTTTCAAATCTACTTTAATAGGCGCAACACAATCTCAGTATTCCCGTTTCCTGCATTCAAGAACTTTCTTATTTCTTTTTCATCAGTCATATCCAGTTTTCCGAGTCTTGTAAAATTCCAGCTGTTGGTACCGTAATAAAAACAAATCTTATTTCCAAGGTAAAGAATAATATCCCCTGGATTAGTGTTTATCCGAGTATTGTTCTGAGGCAACGTACTTCCAAATTCTCCAACCTTTTCAAAACCACCGTAATCATCGGTGTGAACAATAACATCACCTTTTTTCAGAAGCTCCACCAAAGCTTTTGTGCTTGAATTGTCCACCAGAGTTGCAGTATTTATTATTCCGTTTACTGTTACATTTATTTTTGTAGATGTCATATCCGAATCTTCCTTAGTTGATTTTTGTGATTGTGCACATGCTGAAAAACTCAGCAGGCATAATGCAATGAATGAACAAAATATTTTTTTCATAGTTTTACCTCTTACTTCCTGATAGTTACTATCTTGTTTCCCCAGTATTCAAGAGCAGGATTTTCTTCTACTGCTTTACTGAATTCCTTAGTTCCCTCTATCTGTCCAATTTTTGTAAGCTGCATATTTACAGTTGCATCATGATAGAAAAGAATAATTCTGTTTGGATGAGAATAGTAAACTTCTCCTGCTTTTGCATTTGTAACTTTTACAGGGTTTGCTGTGTAATTATAACGACGTGCAATATCATAATACTGAAAATATTCCCAGCCATCATAATTATCAAAATCATAGATTGGAAGATTCCATGACTGACTTCCTACATCTTTTACAATTTTGTTAGCGGTTTCATTATTTTCCATAACCATCGTAAAAGTTTTTCCTTTTGCACCAAATTTTACCTTTAATGTACTCTGTGCAAAAAGCGATGCTCCTGCCAAAAACATTACCAATCCCAATGCCATTAATTTTTTCATTTCTTACCTCCAGAAACAATTTCAATTTTTGTCTTATCAACAATAGTTTCATCAATGATGATTTCACCTATGCTGTCTGCTACAATTTTTCCACCAAAAGGATTTTTTACGCTTACGATATTTCCTTTTATTTCAGCCTGAACCGTACTTCGTTCAAAGGAAAGATCGCAATTTTCCATAGTGCAGTTTTGAAGAACAAGATTCTTGCAATAACACAATGGTTGAGTTCCAATAATCCTGCAGTTTATAAAAGTTAGATTTTCAGAATACCAGCCAAGATATTCCCCTTTTAAAACACTGTCGCGAATCGTAATATTTTTTGAATGCCAGAAAGCATCTTTCGTATCAAGTTCAGAATCTTTTATTTCAATATCCTTGCAATATTGAAATGAATATTTACCCTTCATTTTTAGTTTACTTATTTTTGCTTCATCAACTTCAAAAAACGGATATTCAGATCCAAGAATCTCAACATTATCAATTTCAAGCTTTTTAGATTTCCATATGAACTCACTTGAATTAACAACTGTATTTTTTAAGCTTACGGCTTCACACTCCCGAATCGCTTTTATTCCCATCATCTTGCTGTCGGTTATTTCAAGATTTTTGTCATACCAAAAGGCAGCCCTACAATTTTCTGTAAGTTCTGTATCAGAAACACTTCCATTTGTGACATGCCAGAATGGATACCGTAAATTCATAAAGCAATTCTGAACCTGAATATTTGAAGTTTCCTTCAAGGCCGATTCACCATCAGCAGGGCCATCAAATTTACAGTTTTTTACAAAAGCGTCTGAGACTGCATATAACGCACGCTCTTCATCTAAAACCAAATCTTTGTATTCCAAATTATTCCTCCTATTTCTTAATTGATATTTTGAAGAATCCCCAGGCTCCCACTGCAGCTGAGAAAATGAGGATTACAATTGGTGTTATGCTTTGTAAAATTGTTGGATGTGATTCAAAGCCCGAGATTCCTGCCATTCGCACAAGAACATTAGCTAATGGATCTGTAAAAATACAACTTAAAATAAATGCATTTACAGCACCCAGAGCACATACAATTACAAATCTAAGTACAAAAGAAAGCCCCAGACTTGAAGTTTTATAACCAAGAAGCTGGTAGCGTTTTAGATCCAGTTCTTCTTCTTTCAGTAATTTTCTTGTACTCAAAAATACTGCGCTGATTACAAAAACGGCAGAAAGAATATACATGCACATAATCAGAAGTTTCATTGCAGAAAGTATTGAATACAATCCAGGCCATGCATTTTCATGAACATGAATTTCTGTTCCATAAGTTTCTTCCAGTGTTTCCATAATTGCAATTCGCTTTTCTGGTTCTCGGATAAAATAATGATGACACCAGATTGCAGGATTATCTTCTGCTATTGCAAGATACGCTTCCTGTGTTATACCAAAGTTTGCGCCCATATCATTTGCACACTGATATGTTCCGCTGATTGTAAAAGTATCCCTTCCTGTTCTTGAGGCAATTTCAACTGTATCACCAATTTTCAAGCCTAAATCTGCAAGAAGGAATTCCGTAATCACAACTTCATTTTTACCGGCACAGGTTTTTCCACGAAGAATATGGAATTTATTTGGAGCAGAAATTACATTTGCCTTATAGTTGGTTCCGTTCAAAATCAACATTGGCATAGCAAGCACATAATATTCTGTGATTTCGGACTGGCTCTGAATAATCTTCTCAAAATCTTCCAGAGTTGCCTGTCCAAAACTTTGAACTCCAAGATGATGATTAGCAGGATTAAAAGCATCTATAAGACCTTCACCATTTTTTCCAAGCCAGCTGTCCAATCTGCCTGCCATGGAAGCAAAAAAGACAAGAAGCAAAGAAACAACAAGCACACCCACATAAGCCGATTTTTTTGTAATAATCTGTCTTATAGCCAGATGAAACTGAAAGCAATTCTTATGAAGTTCGTTTTTCCTAACAGGTTTTTCACTACGGGTAAATTCCACCACCGCTTCTAAAGGCGCAATATTTTTTATAGCATTTGTTCCGGCAATTACGCTAATAATCAGGATTAAAAGAATAAATAACAGAGTTCCACAGCAAAAAATTATCGGTATTCTTACCTGAACCAGAAGTCCTGAAGATGTAATAAGCATTTTTACAATCAGATCTGACAATACAAAAGAAAATGCAAAACCTGTACACATTCCAAGAACAACAGGAGCTATAAACACAAGTGCAAAAATATCTGCAATCTTACCTTCGCTATATCCAAGCTCCTTCAAAATACCGCAGTTTTTTCTTTCGCTCTGTATATCACTTTTTATTGTATGAATAAGGACACATATAGTTACTACCAGCAGTACAATTACAAAAGCCGCAAAAATGGCAGTGAAAATATTTTGCAGAAGCATCATAAAACCAAGTATTACAGACTGGGAATGAACCTGTTCTGTATAACGAGGAAGTCGGGTATTTTGATTAAGATATTTTACAAAGTCTACATCTGATAGTTTTGACTCACTTTCTGCCTGTTCCACGTGAATTAAAAATCCTGTGCGGGCAAGTCCATCGATTCCAGCATAATCAGAAATCATACAAAGATTTTCATAATCAGAACTGTTAATTAAAAATCGTTTCATACCAATCATTGTGCTGCCTGCAACAGGGTCTTCAAAAAATCCAGCTACTTTAAAAGCTGTACGAACTCCATTACGGGCAGTTACAATGTGAATTTCATCTCCAATTTTGGCATTAAAACCAGAAATCATGCTGGCAGGAAGATATACTGTTCCATTTGTAATTTTTATAGAATTAGATTCAAAATCTGCAATTCTGTTTTTTGAATCCATTTTAAAAAACTTGTAATTATCATTTTCATAAACAATAAGCTGAGCTTCACTGTCACTTTCTTTCTGATTCATTTCGTAATCAGCAAAAATGATTCTCTCTGATGAAACATCCCCTACCAGTTCCAGATTTTCTATGCTTGATAAAATCGGATCTGCATCTTTGAGTTTTGAAATCCAGAAAGTAACATCTTTATATCCTGAAAGTTTTAATTGTTCCGCCTCATAAAGATTTGTACTATGCCATGTAGAAATTAAGGCACAGACTGCCGAGGACACAATAAAAACAAAGACAAAAATTCCAGCAAGACTTGCAAAGTGAGATTTAGAAAATGCTTTTATTAAAACTGATTTTTTATTTACCATTGCAAATCCTTCAGCCATAAAGAAAGTTTTTCTTCCCGCTGTTTCATTTTTTCTTCAACGTCTTCAAAAGTTCCCAGATTCAGTTCAGAAACAATTGATCCATCTTCCAGATATAAAATCCTATTTCCACGGATGGCAGAACGAATATCGTGAGTGACCATAAGAATTGTCTGTCCCTGCTGATTCAAGAAAGAAAGCATATTCAGGACTTCTGTTGAATTCTGTTTATTCAAAGCTCCGGTTGGTTCATCTGCAAAAATAATATCCGGTTTATTTATAATCGCTCTTGCAATTGCACAACGCTGCTGTTCACCACCAGAAGCTTCTGATGGGAGATGGTCTTTTACATCATTCAATTTCATCTGTTCAAAAATCTTGTCAGTTTCATTACGCAATTCTTTTTCACTACGGTCAGCATCAAGGAATCCTGCAACAAGAACATTTTCATAAAGAGTTACATTGCTGATTAGATTTGCACTTTGAAAAACAAATCCAAAACTTTCACTACGGATTTTTGCCATCTGTTTTTCAGAAACATTTGAAATATTTACATCCTTGAAAAATATGTCACCTTTTTCAACTTTATCAGTACGACTTAAAGCATATAAAAGAGTAGATTTTCCAGCTCCCGAAGAGCCCATGATTACAGTAAAATCTCCTTTATAAAAATCAGCACTTACATCACGCAGAACAATCTTATTAAGATTTTTTGCACATAAAATCACTTCTTTCATGCACACCTCACAATCAGTTTTTTCTTTCCGTTGCTTTCGGGAATAATTTCATCTACAACAGAAAACCCGTAACTTACAAAATCCAGATTCTTGGCAACAAGAATTTTTTCTAAAGCTGTTTTTAATTTACTCTGTATTGTGTTACAACTTTTTGCATCAACATACCTTGCAACCTGAATGCGAACCATAAAGCTGTTTTCCGAAGTCTGCACAAACTGATAGTCCACAAGACCTTGAATGCAGAATCCTTCAATTGAAAGTGGATGAATAAATTCCCGTCGTGAACCATCGAAAAACCACATGACATCTTCTTCACGGCTTTGAACAACCGAACATCTTGAAAAAGGAATTCTTTTATCAGAAGATTTTTCAAGAAGCTGTATTCTGTCTGTAATCTTGTAACGAATTAATGGCTGTGAAAAATTATAAAGACAGGTAAGATACATAACCCCGTTTATTTCTTCTATATAATTTAGATCATCAAACAAAAACATTTTGTCTGATGGATTATGTTCAAGACCTAAAGCAAGGCTTTCGCTTGTACCGTAAAAATTGATTACAGTTCTTTTGAAAGATTTTTCCAGATAATTTCTGCAGGATGGACTTAAAGGCTCTCCGCATGTAACAACAATCTGCACATCATTTTTTTCATCTGTAAGATTTTCTGTTTCCATAACTTCTGCCAGAATCTTAAGTGCAGATGGATAACCCATAAGAAGATTAGGTTTAAACTCTTTTATTCTTGGAAGCCACAGGGAAACCGGTGTATTTAAATCTATAAAAAGCTGTGAAGCATTCATTGAAGTGATTCCGTTTTGAATTGCAACCGCTCCTCCATAATTTCCATCAACAGCAGCTATATAGCAAAGTCTTGCACCCTTTCGGACAAAATTCAGAATTTTCAGGAAGCTCATTCCCCAGAAAGCACCGCGAATAATACCTGCAAGCATCATTCTCCATGCCTTTTCATCGTAATAAAAATATCTTGGTATTCCTGTTGAACCAGATGAATGTACAAAGTGAATTTTAGCATCAACAGGATTTAATATACAGTTAGAAGTCTTGTCCAAAGAACTGAGTTTTTCCTGAGTAATATTTTTATTTGTAACAAGTTCATCAAAGTGTTCAATCAATTCATTTTTGTCTATTACAGGAAAATCTTTCAAAGGTGTTAATGCAATATTCGAAGCATTTATTCCTTTTTCTTCAAAGGTCTTTCTGTAATAAGCTGAGTTTTTGTATGCCGATTTTAATAACTTTCTTAGTTTCTTTTCCTGAAACTTCTTCATTTCTGTCTGGGATTTTTTCTGATTCATCAGAAGAACAAAAATATTCAAAAGTAATTTAATATCCATGGACACCTCTTAATTTGTAATTTTGTAAGTCCAGCTTTTTCCATACCGTTCTCTATGGAAATATGTTGCAGTCATATTTTTCTGATCAAATACTGCACTCCATTCTGTTGATTCAAACTCGTTGTAATTATGCTTGGAAACTGATTCAAGAATTTTTGCCACAGTGGAAACCCCGTCAGCTTTTTTGCCATTCCATTTTTCAAGAACCGCAAATCTCTGATGACTTTGTGATGTTCCTATTCCTTTTTTTTGCCCTTCAGCAAGGTAAAAATTTGTAAGAACAGGTGTTTCAATTACAACCATTTCGTTGTTGATATATTCAATTACCACAGATTTTCCATAAGCATCTGAAATTGCAAAATGAACCATATATCCAAAAGAAGCATGAAGATCATATTCAGAAAGAATCTGAACCGCTTCTTCTACAGTTGCCGCTTTATCCAAAAGAACTCTTATTGCTGTAGTTGTTGTAAGACCTTTTTTTCCGGTGTTCTGGTTGATTGTGGCAGAATCCTGAATCATATTCACGCTGACACAAAGACCTTTTTCATTCATGCCATCTAAAGGTGCATAAACTGCCGCCCGAAGAAGCATTTCTTCCGGTAAAAATGGAATGCCGGCTCCAGCTTTTATAAAATCAGTATTAACAGTGGAGATTGAAGCATACCCGACAGCAGGTTTTGTCCTGAGAATTAAGGCGTTACAATGATTCCAGTCAAAATTGCGACCAAACAGATAGCCACCATCTTTCTGTTCCATCTGAATAGTTGAACAGCCAGCACCTTCCATTAAAAAGTGAACAACAGCCTTATCATTATTGGCGCCACCATTTTCGATAAAATCCTCAAGTCCAAAGTCTCCTGTTAAACTGGCAAATGAAAGTCCTTTTTCCAGTTCCTTTATATTTTCACCGTGGCAAGATGAAAGAGTAAAAAGTGCTGCGAGCATTAAAATTGGAGTTGCGATTTTTTTCATAGGTGGCCTCCGTGTTTTATTTCAAATTAATCTTAAAGAAACTGTCTAACTTTTCCCAAGGAATGTAATTTCCATTTCCGCCGTCGTATAAATCACAGTGAGTTGCGTTCGGAATAATCATAAGTTCTTTATTTGATGTATATTTGTTTCCGTTAATCATGTCCTTGTATGCTGTTTCGCCCATGTAGCGGCTGTGAGCTTTTTCTCCGTGAACGATTAAAACTGCACTTCTGATTTCATTTGAGTAACGCAAAAGTCTAGTATTCAACAGGCTGGTATTAGTAGTTGCTGCCCAACCCATATTTGAATTAAGGGAGCGTGGATGATAACCTCTTTCTGTTTTGTAATAATCCCAGTACTGCTGGAAAAATCCCTCTTCTGCAGGTCTTTCATGTCAGGTGAATTCATATACCGAGGCTGCCCTCCAGATTCACCACAAAAAGATGGGTCAAAAGCCATTGCAACATATCCTCTTTTTGCCATTTCGTGTGCATATAAACCAGAACACTGTTCCTTTACAGCACCAAAAGGTCCGCACACCGCAATAGCAGGAAGTTTTATTATCCTTCTGTCATTCTGAACTTGTTTCAGAATCTCCTTAGGCATATACAAATCCGCTGCCAAAGTAATTCCAAAATGATTGGCAAAAATTACCTTTTTGTGCGAAACAGATTCATCAAGTTTGAAAGTTTTATCCCATTTAGAATCCAATTTAAGTTTTTCCATTTTTACTCCATTTGTTTTGCTACTTGATTTAGCAAAAACTGACATTGTAGTTACCGATGCAACCATCGCCGAAGCCAATAAAAATTTTGAGATTTTCATAAATCATCTCATAAGAAAAAGATTTGTGAAGCTTCAAATAGAATATAAAAGAAGCAAGAGGAAATAGCAAAAACTTATTTTCTATGATAAACTATGCTTGATAGGCATAGATGAAACAGAGGTCAAAAAATGGAACTTCGAGTATTAAAATATTTTCTGACAATCGCCAACGAACAGAACATCTCAAAGGCTGCGGACATAATTCACATAACACAGCCAACACTTTCCAGGCAGATTATGGATCTAGAAGATGAACTTGGAGTAAAACTTTTTGAACGAAACAAGCAGAATAGAAAATTTCTCCTCACTGAAGAAGGAATTCGTTTTTACAATTACGCTCAGGAAATAGTTCAGCTTTCAGACAAAACAGTTGAAGAATTCAAAAGCAGTAATTCCGAAATCTCTGGAAAAATTTTTATTGGTGCAGGAGAAACCAGTGTAATCTCGACCGTGGCTCGGGCATTTTATAATCTTAAACAGAAGCATCCGCGCCTTGAAATAAATCTGTTTTCTTCTGAGGCTTACACAATTTCAGAGCGAATGGATAAGGGGCTGTGCGATTTCGGCCTATTCATTGGTTTTAAAAATGAAAAATACAATACCTTTACTTTGCCTCAAAAAGATGTGTGGGGACTTTTGACACACAAAGATAATCCTCTTGCAAAATACAAAACCATCAAAAAGGAAAATCTGCTTGAACATTACGAACCAATTATGGTTTCCCAGCAGGCACAGACAAAGAAAGAACTTCTGGACTGGTTTGGCGGCTCTACAGCAAAATACAATATCATTGGAACATACAATCTTTCGTACAATGCTTCTGTTTTCGTTCAGAACAAAGTCTGTTCCGCCCTCACTCTGGACGGAATAATTTCCACAAATAAAGAAAACGATTTAAGATTTATTCCCCTTGAACCTACCATCGAAAGTGAAGTTGTGATTGCCTGGAAAAAAGGGATAAAGCTTTCAAAATCTGCACAGTTGCTACTGGAAGAATTGAAAAAGGTGTAAGATCCATTCTACAGTAACCGTCAGATGAGCAAAAAAGAAACTTGATTTTTCCACAAGCACAGTAACGCATATACGGCTCAAGGATTTTCTTTTGCTGCAGGAATTGTGAGTTGAAAAATCATTCCTGCATGTTGAAAACCAGGGATTTTGTTGGTCTGACATTAACACCACTTTTTTGAAATGTCGCAAAAAGAGCTGGACAGGCTTGGTGAAGAGTTTTATGAAATCTAGTTTAAGGAAAATATAATGTAATTTTTGCGAATTTGTGGTATATTATAAGACAAGGAGTTGCAAACTTTTTTATTGGAGGGGCGAAAATGACTATGCAAGAAGTTTCTATAAATATTCCTGATGCAATGGTTGAATATGCCACAACCCAGAACGAAAGTTCCCAGCTTATGCGTAATGCAATGATTTTGTTTCCCTATATTCAGAACGAAACGATTTCTCACGGCAAGGCGGCACAAATTCTTGGAATTCATAAAATGGATTTAATAGCTCTGTACAGCACCCTCGGAATTCCATACCTTGACCAGACAAAAGAAGAGTTAGAAAGTGACCTTTCAGTTTTAAAAAATCTTCGGAGCAGAACTATATGACAGTTATTTCTGACACAACTCCGATTATCTCCCTCATAAAAATAAACCGCTTGGACTTGCTTGAAAACTTCTGCAGTCCAAAACCGTAAGTCATTGCAGCTTTTGCAGGCAGCAAGCGGACTGGATGACAGCGAAAGTGAAGCCATAATTCTTGCAGACGAATTAAAGACTGATGTGCTCATTATGGACGAGAGAAAAGGTCGGAAAGTTGCACAAAAACTTGGCATCAAGATTACCGGCACGGTAGGAGTTTTACTTCAGGCATATAGCGAAACCATGATTTCATCTGATGAGATAAAAGCATATCTTGACCGGCTTAAAAACAGTAATATCCGCTTGAGCGAATCTCTCATTCAAAAAGCACTGGAAATTTTATAATCGTAAAAAACGCCGAACCCCAGATGTTAATTCCTGCAAAAAGATAACTTAAAATAAAAATGCGGAAGCCGTAAACTGTCATCTGTGGAAGCCACTGAAAAACATCTGTATTTTTTGAGAATCACCTAATATAAAGTGATTTTTACTTGATTTTCATTTGTGGATTGTAGCTTTTAAGGATATTATCTTTTTGTTTTTTGCGTCGTTTAAGAAGAGTGATGTGCTGATTGAAGAGTTAAAGAAAGAATTGAAGTGAATTCCATGATGAAAAAATTGAGGTCTGTCCCCATTTTACATCTCTTTCCAGCTGATGATTTCCGGTTCCGGTTTTTGATTTGTTTTGAGCATGCAGTCGATAATTTCCGGGAAAAGATTTTTTTCTTTTAAGGCGCGGGCTTTTTTCTGGTCGTTTTGCTCGAGGGATTTTGCAAAAGAGGAATATTTTTCCAGCCGTGCAATTCCCATTTTGTACGGCTTAAAATTTATGTTCCTTAAAATTACACGACGAAGAAAGTTTCAACTTTCGAGGAGAGTAATTCGTTCGCGTCCTAGCGAACAGTTCAATACGTCGAGTCAAGGCACGCTGTCGCTTAAAGCCTTGACTTCTCCGTTTTTAAGGTTTGTATTAAACCTTAAATAAGAGAGTTTCGAAAGAAACTCTAAGTTAAATCAAATGGCGCAATTATAGCCATTTGATTTAAACGTTTGTTTTGGTGCGAAGGTTCTGGAGGATATAAAAACCGTCCGGGTTGATGGCTTTTATGTTTGTAGTCAATAGTGGAAACAAAAGTGTGATTCTTACGACAGAATGCTTGTAAATTGGCTTGTAAGTTTAGAAAATGATAGAAAATAATCACATAACACTTCAAATCGAATGACGGGTCTTCTCCTGCCATCATTTAACATGAAAACCAAACTTTCTGACTTTTTTATTTGGAGAAATCAAAATGAAACTTGACGGTGTAGGACTTTTTGTAAATGACATGGCAACTATG
>SAMEA3663208__coassemble_233_pt1 | contig 22655 bp, 18 predicted proteins | sample SAMEA3663208__metabat2_high_PE_016 | metagenome-assembled genome bin SAMEA3663208 (sample SAMEA3663208) | pig gut metagenome | biome: pig gut; feature: pig-associated habitat; material: faeces | place: China | collected 2013
ACATCTGGCTTTTTTTTTCAGGCCTTAAAATTGGAGGCCTTTTTCAGTGGCCTCAATTACTTCCAGGGCTTTCGTATCGTTAGTTACCTAACAATTATTTTTCAGAAATCAACTGAGTTTTTGAATCAAGCTTGAGGCTTCCACAGTTTTCAGCGTCTCTGAGTTTGAGAACGTCGAGTGTAGTTCCTTCTGCTTTTGATTCAATGTGAAGAACTGCAGCGATCAATGCAAGAACGTCTGCTGAAGCACAGTCTGCAACTTTGTTGCTTTCTTCTGTAGCTGTCAACCAGATTGTCATGCTTTCTGATTTAGCAAATTCTTCAACTGCTTTAAGGTCTGCAGCTGTTACAGCTTTGATGTTGATTCCGTCAACAACCAATGCTGAGATTTTTGTTCCTGCTGATTTGAGGGCAGAAACTGTACTTACTACTTTTGCAAGTGAGAAGTTTTCTGGGTTAAAGTTGAGGATTACGCGTTCACGCATAATTTCTTCTTTAAGTTCCTGTGCGTTAGCAATGTTCTTTTTCTTAGCGATTTCAGCGAATACTGAAGAGTACCAAGAAATAACATTTGAAGATTCCTGATCGAATGATACGTGAACAAGGTTCTTGTCATTCAAGAGTGAATCCATTGCAAACTGTACGAGAACTGAAGTTTTTCCCAATCCCTTTTTAGAAGTGATAAGTCCAACTTCGCCTGCTTTAAGACCACCGTTTGTAATCTTGTCAAAAGCACGGATAGGGCTGCAATCAAATAAATCTTTCTTATTCATATTGTTTCCTCCTAATCAGGAATTATTTATTACCAGCTGCTTTTTCAGCTTTGTATTTAGCCTGGAGTTCTTCAGCAACGTTGTTTGGAACTCTACCATATTTAAGGAATTCCATAGAGAATTCTGCTTTACCCTGAGTTGAAGAACGGAGGATAGTAGAGAATCCGAACATTTCTGAAAGTGGAACTTCTGCGTTAACTACAGACATGTTGTTTTCATCAGTTGAGTCTACGATTACACCACGGCGCTGGTTGATCAAACCGAACATGTTACCCTGGAATTCTGTAGGACCTTCGATAGAAACTTTCATGATAGGTTCGAGGATAGCTGGTTTAGCTTTGTCATAAGCTTCACGGAATGCACCAATAGCTGCAATCTGGAATGCGTTATCGTTAGAGTCTACTGGGTGGTACTGACCATCATTGATTGTTACTTTAACACCAACGATAGGGAATCCGATAAGTGAACCCTTTTCAATAGCTTTTCTGAAACCTTTATCACAAGATGGGATATATTCGTTAGGAATAGCACCACCTTTGATCATATCTACGAACTCGTAGTCTTTTTCTGCCAATGGTTCGATGAATCCGGCAACGCGACCGTACTGACCAGAACCACCAGTCTGTTTTTTGTGTGTGTAGTTGAATTCTGCACGCTGTGTGATAGATTCACGGTAAGCTACCTGTGGAGCACCTGTTTCTACTTCACACTTATATTCACGTTTCATACGTTCAACGTATACTGCGAGGTGCAATTCACCCATACCCTTGATGATTGTTTCACCAGATTCTGGATCCATATATGACTGGAATGTAGGGTCTTCTTTTACGAAGCGGTTGATTGCTTTACCCATCTGAGCAGCAGCCTGTTTGTCTTTTGGTTTGATAGAAAGTGAGATAACTGGATTTGGTACGTACATAGAAGCCATAGAGTAGTTGATACCACCATTAACGAATGTATCACCAGAAGCACAGTCAACACCGAACAATGCTACGATATCACCAGCTGAAGCTTCGTTGATATCTTCCATCTGAGCAGAGTTCATACGTACGAGACGTCCAACCTTGAAACGTTTCTTTGAACGTGTGTTAATAAGTTCTTCACCTTTCTTGATTTTTCCCTGATATACACGAGTATATGTCAACTGTCCGTACTGACCATCATCAAGTTTGAATGCCAATGCTACAGTTGGATCGTTTTCGTTTGATGTCAACTTAACAGGAGCTTCGTTGTTGTCCAAGTCGAGAGCTTCGTTCTGAACATCTGTAGGAGCTGGGAGGTAACGAGCAACAGCATCGAGAAGAGGCTGAATACCTTTGTTAACGTGAGCTGAACCACAGAATACACCAACGAACTGTTCTGCAAGAGTACCCTTACGGATAGCAGCGTGAATTTTTTCTTCAGAGATGTTATCGAAACCATTTTCCATGATTTCTTCCATGAGTTCGTCATCGAACATTGAAATAGCGTCGAGGAGTTCTTCACGGTATTTTTTACAGTCATCTACCATGTGAGCTGGGATTTCTGCATAACGCAAATCAACACCAGATTCACCTTCAAAGTAGATAGCTTTCATTGTTACGAGGTCTACAACACCTTCGAGTTTATCTTCGAGACCGATAGGAAGTTCCATCATGTGTGCGTTAAGACCAAGCTTTTCGCGAACCTGGTTACAAACGCGTACAGGATTAGCACCCTGGCGGTCACATTTGTTTACGAATGCAACGCGTGGAACGTGATAACGTTTGAGCTGACGGTCTACTGTGATTGACTGTGACTGAACACCAGCAACAGCACAAAGGATCATGATAGCACCATCAAGTACGCGGAGTGAGCGTTCAACTTCTACAGTAAAGTCTACGTGTCCCGGAGTATCGATCAAGTTGATTGTGTAGTCTTTCCACTGAACCTGTGTTGCAGCAGACTGAATTGTAATACCGCGTTCGCGTTCCAATTCCATGTTATCCATTACGGCACCAACACCGTCTTTTCCACGAACTTCATGGATAGCGTGAATCTTGTTACAGTAGAACAAGATACGTTCTGATGTAGTTGTCTTTCCTGAGTCAATGTGGGCAGAAATACCGATATTTCTCACTTTTGAAAGATCAAATTCCATATTGTTTACCTCTCATAAATAAATTCAAAGAATTTAAAAAAGTTTTGACAGTATATTCTACAATACTACACGTTTTTCCACTATTGTTCAACTAGTAGAGCCGAGCAAACCTGAAATTTCCCGGTAAATTTGAGCTTATTTAATAGAAAAGAAGTTGTCATTCCAAGGGTGAATTTGGGAGTAACGCCGGTTTTTTTGTGTTCTACAGAAGCCTGAAGCGAAGCCTGGGTTATCGGAAAACGCTTCGGGTAAAGATACAGGCTGAGCGTTTCGGTGTGATCAGTTATGGGGGCAGAGAAATCTCTGGTAAACGACTCCTGGGCAGAAACTGACATATTGAGGCTGTCGAACTTTTTTGTGTATTTGGCGCCGATTGTGTGGGTGATTTTCTGGTCGGAGGGAACAGTCTTAAGTTCAAAAAGGGAATGAGCGGAACAATCCTCACCTGAAAATTCCTGGAGGACAAAATTTTGTGCCTTGTAATAGATATTAAAATAATCTTTCGGAAAATTCCCAGAAAAGCCGGCCTGAAAGTTCAGTTTCTGGAGGGAATTTCGGTTGTATGAAAATTCCTTGAAAGAATAATCTAAAATCGCCGAAGCGCCGAGGCGGAAGGTGGAATATCTGTCAGGCCTGATTGTAAGCTGCGGATTGAGCTTAAGCTGCCGGATTGTTTTTGAAATGTCACCGGAGGCAGTGTAAAAAGGCGCAGGCGATTTTAAAAAAGAATAATCTGAGGAATATGAACTAAGAGCGAGCGAAAATCCCGAGTAATGAAAGAGGCTTTCAAGGCTCACGAAAAACCTGGCGGTATCAAAAGGATTTGAAAAAGCTCCGCCTGCGATTTTAGCCTGAAAAAACGGCACCGAAAAAATTGATTCTGCGTAAAGACCGCAGTATTTTGCTTCTGAGAACTGGGGTTCAGAATTTTTCCAGGCGGTTGAAGGTTTTGAGCATAAATCAAAGGTCGTAAAACCTGCTGACATGCTGACTTTGAAAAAATCGCCCGGCTGAAACTGAAAACCTGCGGCCAGCTTGAGGTCGGAGTTTTCTGTGACGGCTGCCTGAACTGTTTGCCCGGAGGCTTTATACGAGGCGGCAAAAGAAACTGGCCGCGTGGAGGCTGATTTTTGAGCCTGCACGACTCCCAGCCCTGAGTTAAATGCCGGAAAACCCGAAAAAGGCGAGGGATACGAATAAAACTGAGGATTTTTCAGGCGGCTGATGGTCTGGGAGTAATCGAGCGTTCCGAAGGAAAGCGCAAAGGGAATTTTCGATGAAGGCGATTTTAGCCTTGTCCCGTCGATCAGGACTGACCATGCAGGTGTTGAGACTGAAGATGCAGGTGTTGAGACTGAAGATGCAGGTGTAAAAACGGACGTTGCAGGTGTCTGTAAACTCTGGTAGTACCGTAAATCAAAAGGGTTTACCAGAAGGCGTGAGCCGTAAGTGAACTTAAGCGTAGAAAGACTTAAATCCTGTTTTTGAAAAACACTTTTAGGAATGTTCCATGCTAAGCTGGAATAAATTTCAAGCTGTTCAAATTCAACAGACCAGATATTAAATATAGAAGAAAACAGCATTGAAAGCCTTAACAGCAGGCAGAAAAGTTTTTTTGACATGAAATTCATACCTTATTCATATATTTTTTTTGAAAAAATTCACTTTATAAAAAAAATTACTTAAAAAAAAATTTGTAATTCCGATAATTGAAAAAGATTAAGCGGATTTTAATCAAAGGTTAAAAATATATAGAGGTTTATTATGGAACAGAAGAAAATTTTATGGATTATTACAGCTTCGGGAGTTTTCCTTGCAGTAGTTTTCCTTTTTGCCTTACTTATCTGTAAACCAAATGCATCAAACAATCCTGGAATTGCTTCAATTTCACCAATTGAAAAGCCTGTTGTAAAACAGGAAACAGAAACTGTTCCAGAAGTTGTTGTAAGCCAGGAAGATATTGAAAATCTTGATGCAGCAAATGACACTGAAGAACCACTTGAAGTTGAACCTGTAGAAGTGGTTGATGCAAATCCAATCAGCAAAAACGAAGACGGAACTGTAGTAATTGACTTTGCTCAAGGCTCTGGAACTTCGGCTGTAACAGCAAAAAATGAAACAGCAGCTCAGGCTATCGAAAACAAAAAACAGGTAGCAAAAGCTGATACAATTTATACTTCTGCACCATCAAAAAAGACTGCTGCCGAAGTTGAAGCAGAAAAACAGGCTGCCGCTTTGAACGCTTCTGGTTCAAGACCTAAGACAGTTACAAGTGTTACAAATTATACAAGTTCAAAAAATACAGTTGCCGCAGCTTCTGCATCAACTGCAAAAGCTTCATATGTTGAAACAACAAAATACTGGGTACAGTGTGCAGCTTACACAAGCAAGAAAACTGCAGATCAGGCTCGTTCAAAGCTTGATGAAAATAGAATCCCTGCTGAAGTATTTACTTACAAAGATGCAAAAGACAATCTTTTCTATCGCGTAAGAGTTGGACCTTACACAACAAAGAGCGAAGCTGAATACTGGAAGAACCGTATCGCACAGATAGATTCCTTCAAGTCAGCACAAAGCTACATTACAATGAACTAAGTTAAACGAATTATTTCGTGATACGAATAAAAAGGGATGAGAATCGATGCTATCAAAGCATGGGTTTCGTCCCTTTTTGTTTTATGCCAGTTTGTTAGTTTTTAATAACAATGATTTTTTTGCCAGTTGCTTTGTAATCGTCCAGAAGATTTTTCTGAGCAGTAAACCGCTGCATTATCTGAATTTCGTTCATGTGGTCGCGCTTTCTTGCCCTGTTAAAGCGCTTGATCCAGCCTGCCTGTACGTAAACTATAAAATCACATTTGTCTAAAAGCTTTGGAGTTTTGTAAAGAACTGTTGCGTTAAGAATGATTCCTTTCGGGCGGTCATCTTTTTTTTCGTTTGTAGATTTGATGAAGGCTTTGATGTTTTCTGTAAGGGCCGGGTATATGATGTCTTCGTGTTTTTTAAGAAGTGCGGGGCTTGAAAATAAAAGGGCGCCGAGTGCACGGCGGTCTAATTTATCGTCTTCGGTTCGGATTTTGATTCCCTGATTTTCGGCAGTTTTTTCAAAGGCTTCAAAAACGTCAGGTGTTTTTTCTTCAAGCACTTTGTGAACTTCTTTATCAAGATCAATCGAAATAAATCCGAGCTTTTCAAATTCCGCGCAGACAAAGTTTTTTCCTGAAGCCATTGGACCTGTTACGCAGAAGACAGGTTTTTTAGAAGAGATTTCTGGAATTACATATTTTTCAATCTGCTTTACAATTTTATTCATCACGCAAACCTCACAATTAAAAATCTTAAATTAATTTTAAGATTAATGGAATTCTCCCCAGTTCTTGCCGTATTCAATTGAAACGCGGAGTGGAACAGAAAGTTTTACTGCGTTTTCCATATTTTCTTTTATGAGCGAAAGAGTTTTTTCGATTGTTTCCTTATCATCAGGACATTCGAAAATCAATTCGTCGTGAACCTGTAAAAGCATTTTTGCGCCTGTAGGATTTTTTAAAAGAGCGTCGTTTACTTTTAACATTGCCATTTTTACGATGTCGGCAGCAGAACCCTGAATCGGTGTGTTGACCGCGATTCGTTCTGCGGCAGCCTGGTCGATTTTGTTTGAATTATTAATGGTAGGAATGTAACGTGAACGGCCAAAGATTGTGCTTACACGACGCTTTTCGTGTGCACTCTGAATTGTTTCAGAAATGAATCTCTGAATGCTTGCGTATTCTGTAAAATAGCTTGTAATAAATTCCTGAGCCTGTGTTCTTGAAATTCCAAGTTCGTTAGAAAGACGGAACGCACTCATACCGTAAATAACGCCGAAGTTGATTGTCTTTGCAAGGCGACGCATGTCGGCTGTTACTTGGTCAGCAGGAACTTTGTAGATGAGAGAAGCAGTTGCCTTGTGAACGTCAGTTCCTTCTGTAAAGGCTTTGCACATGTTCGGATCTTTTGAAAGATGCGCCATTACTACAAGTTCAATCTGCGAGTAGTCTGCAGAAATAAAGACTTTACCTTTTTCGCTTGAGAATGCCGAACGGATTCTTCGGCCCTGTTCACTGCGGACAGGAATGTTCTGTAAGTTCGGGTCTTTGCATGAAAGTCGGCCTGTGGCTGTTCCGGTCTGGACAAAAGTTGTATGAATTAGAGAAGCACTGTCGGTTAACTTTGGAAGGGCTTCGACATAGGTAGACTGAAGCTTTGAAAGTTCTCTGAACTCGAGAATCTTTTTTGGAACAGGGTCGTAAATCGAAAGTTCTTCAAGAACAGAAGTGTCGGTTGAGTAACCGGTCTTGTTTTTCTTTGTCGGTTTTAAGCCGCGTTCGGTAAAGAGAACTTCCTGAAGCTGTTTTGTTGAAGCGATGTTGAATTCGTGTCCGACTATTTCAAAGATTTCTTTTTCAAGAGCAGAAATCTGTGAAGAAAGTTCTGCAGAATATTCGTTCAACTGTTTTGTATCAAGATGAATTCCACGAAGTTCCATTTCTGAAAGAATAGGAATTAAAGGCATTTCCATTTCGTTAAAAAGTTTTTCTTTGTAGAACTTTTTAATCTGTGCGCTTAATTCGCTGTAAAGACCGAGAGTGATTACAGGTTTTTCTGAAACGTACTGAGAAAGAGAAGCGGAATCTGCATCTTTTAAAGTCTGGTCTTTTGAAACGATTTCGTCGTATTCAGTCTTAAGAACTGCAAGTTTTTTTTCTGCGAGAAGTTCAAGCGCATAAGGATTGCTTCCAAGTCCTTCAGGTTCTAAAATCCATGCAGCAATCATTGTGTCAAAAAACTGCGGAACTGATTTTTTTTCTTCAAGGCATTTAAGGCCGTTGTGGCGGAGAACCTTGTAAGTAAATTTCATGTCATGAAAAATTACAGGAACTTCATTCTGGTCAAAGAATTTTTCAACGGATTTAATTCCTTCATCAATCGAAAGCCCTGCCGAAGAAAATAAATCATCGCCCGATGCAAACGGTACGTAATAAGAAGTTTTGTCGTCAGAAGCAAAGCTGATTGCTAAAAGCTCTGAAAGGTAAGAAGATTCCTCGAGCACCTGAACGCTTAACGCAACAGGTTTCTTTTTTGAAAGAACAGAATCAACGGCTTTTTCAAGTTCCTTTGCAGAATCGAGCGTTACGATTTTTGTTTCGATTTTGTGAAGCGGAATTAATTTTCCTTTCAATTCCTCTGCATCTTTTTCAAGCTGCGCCTGAGGATCGTAAGATGCGTTTGAGTCGTCCGAAGATTCCTCTGATGTTTTTGCCTTTGAACTTTTTGCGCCTGCAGATTTTGTGTCAGAAGGAATTTTCGATGAAGAAGATTTTTTTCCGAGTGCGAGCTCTGAATAAAGTTTTGCGCATGAAGGAATTTCGTGCTTCATCAGTTCTTCTGCTGCCTTTGCAAAATCGAGCGAAAGGGAAGTGAACTTTGAAATGTCAATGTCGTCGCATGGAACTTCTGTGCAAAGGCGGACAAGGTCACGGCTTTTGTAAGCGCTTTCTTTTCCGTCACGGATTTTTTGACCGATTGCACCTTTGATTTCGTCAGCGTGCTGGTAAATGCCGTCAAGATCGCCGTACTGTTCTAAGAACTTGCATGCTGTTTTTACACCGCAGCCTTTAACGCCTGGAATGTTATCTGCTGTATCGCCGTAAAGTGAAAGTAAGTCCAGCATCTTTTCTGGGTAAACACCCCATTCGGCCTTTACGCCTTCTTTTCCGATAACTTTCCATACATCAGCGTGGTCCGGTTTTAAAATCTGAGTTGTGTCAGTTACAAGCTGCATCAGATCTTTGTCGCCAGAAAGAATGCGGCAGGCGCGTCCTTCCTTATTACACTGAGCTGCAACTGTTGCAATAATGTCATCGGCTTCGTAACCGTCACACTGGAGAATAGGAATTCCCATAGCCTTTAAAACATCACAGATCCATGGAATCTGCGCGTGAAGGTCCTCTGGAGTCTTAGGTCTGTTTGCCTTGTACTGGTCAAACATTTCGTGGCGGAACGTTGGAGTTTTGGAATCCATTGCCGCAACAATATATGAAGGTTTGTAATGTTCAAGAATAGAGTGAAGGTTTCTGAAAAAACCGAAGAGCGCAGAAACATTTTCGCCTTTGGAATTAGTCAAAGGTCTGGAAATAAACGCAAAATAGCAACGGTAAATAAGGCCGTATGAGTCGAGAATATAAACTGTGTTATCCATAAATAGAATATAGCACGGATGATGGGTAAAGTGAATATAATAAAAGTAGTTAAAAAAAAATAAAAAATGCTCTCAGGCCAATCCCCGTTCATGTGCCTGAGCTCGTGGGAGCAGAGTAGCGTAACAAGCCGCAAACGCACCTGTCCGGTTCTTGTCCTTACGCATTTTTTTTCTTTACCAACTTTTGTTCTTTCTACGTTGCCCATCCCCCGAATAATCTATTTCTGGATGGGCATAAATAAAAGTTAAGAAAAAAAAATAAAAATGCTTTCAGGCCAATCCCCGTTCATGTGCCTGAGCTCGTGGGAGCAGAGTAGCGTAACAGGGATTCTTGTGTAAGTGGTCTGTTTGTTGGTGAAGAAATATTTATTATTTATTTACCTTCAGGAGTGTATTTGATGTAATCATACACAGCCTGTTTCTTACCATCATATGTGAATGGTTTGAGCCATGCGTCTACGTTGATTCCAGGCCAGAGGTTTACCATGATCTGCTGCGGGTGAGTTGGGAGGCCAGAACCTTTTACTGTGTGAACGAGTTTTCCGTCAACGTACCATTCGATTTTTCCTTTTGTCCACTTGAAGGCGTAAACGTGGAAGTCTTCTGATGCGTCAAAACCGAGGTCGATGAGCTTTTCGTGATCGCCTTTTCCGTTTGTAAAGTAGTTCAACTGAACTTTAGTTGTGTCTTTTCCGAGAATTTCGAAGTCGATTTCGTCCCATGGATCGCCGTTTGATGGTCCTGTGTATGTAAAGAAGGAACTTACAAGGCCGTCACCTTTTGCTGCTTTCATTCTTACTTCGAATGTTCCGTAGCCGAGTTTCTTGTTAGAACGGAATTCACCGCTTGTATAAGGACGGCCGTGGCTTTCTTCTTTTGTAAGATTGAGAGTCATAAATCCGTCTTTGAATGTTACGTGGTCTGGTTTCCATCCGCAGTTGAACATTCCGCCGTTTGTCCAGTTAGAAACATTCCAGTTTGCTGGATCAAATGAATTTAAATCAGTTGAAAGTGGTTCTGATTTTGGGCTTGCTGCTGTTGCGTCCAATACGCATGCTGTTGATAAAATTGCTGCTGTCATAAAAATTGCTACCTTCTTCATAAAGTATCTCCTCAATTCAAAAGTGATATTTGGTAATGACCATAGTATATAGGATAATCCCTGCGTTTTGTATCAAAATTTTCACATATTTATCAATAATTTGCTATTTTTTATTAAAAAAATATGCTATAACTCTACCTATGACAAAGAAAACAGTTCTTGTAACAGGTGGTGCAGGCTTTTTAGGTTCCCACCTCTGTAAAGCTCTTCTCGAACGCAAAAACCGCGTAATCTGTATGGACAACTTCTTTACAGGCCGCCAGCGCAACATTGCGCCTTTCATGAATAATCCTGATTTTGAAGTAATGAATCACGACGTAATCAACCCTTACAGCTTCTACGTTGACGAAATCTTTAACCTAGCATGTCCTGCAAGTCCTCCACATTATCAGAGAGACCCGATTTCTACATATAAAACCAACATTTTCGGCGCTTTGAATGCCCTTGATCTTGCCGACAAGTGGAACGCAAAAGTTTTCCAGGCTTCAACCTCTGAAGTTTACGGAGACGCTCAGCTTCACCCGCAGCCAGAGACCTACTGGGGTAACGTAAACCCTCACGGAATCCGTTCGTGCTACGATGAAGGTAAGCGCGGTGCTGAGACTCTGTTCTTTGACTATCACCGCCAGCACGGAACCAGAATCAAGGTTGTCCGCATTTTCAACACTTACGGACCGAATATGAATCCTGAAGACGGCCGCGTTGTAAGTAACTTTATCATGCAGGCTCTTAAAAACGAAGATATTACAATTTACGGTGATGGAAAACAGACCCGTTCCTTCTGTTACTGCGACGACCTTATCCGCGGATGGCTGTGCCTGATGGATAGTGACGATTCAGTTACAGGTCCTGTCAATATGGGAAATCCCGGTGAATTTACAATGCTTGAGCTTGCAGAGAAGGTAATTGCACTTACAAACAGTAAGTCAAAGCTTGTTTATAAGCCGCTTCCGGGAGACGATCCTAAACAGCGCCGTCCTGACATCAGCCTTGCAGGTGAGCTTTTTGGCTGGAAGCCTGAAGTTCAGCTTGAAGAAGGCTTAAAGCGCACAATTGAATATTTTAAGGAATTTTAACATTCCCGTGATTATTAATGATTAATAACAGGCAGCGCTTTAATGAGGCGCTTTGATAGAATAAGCTTCGGTTTAAAAAAAAGGTTCCGGGGCTTATTTTTTTCTAAAGTCATCATTTATAAAACCGATATATATAGTAGAAACTATCATTTGGAGGTAAACATTTATGATGACCAGCATGCATAACTTGAGTCCATATTCATATAATGGAATTGCTTCCAATGGTGCCTCAGGCAAACTTTATGTTCCTGTAAGTCCGTCAAGCGTGATTTATGCTCAGTTTGACCACATTTCAGGAGTTGCAGCAAAAAGCGGCCAGAGCGGTGTTTCTATCTCGAAAATTCAGATTCTTAATACTCTCATTGAGAATCTTGCAAAAATAAAAACTACTTCAAAAACAAATCCTGTCGTTAAAGAAACTCATCTTTCTGACGAACAGGTTAATGTTTTAATCGAAAACTATCAGAAGCAGATCAAGCAGGCAGTTACTCAGGCTCAGAATACACCGGCTCTTTTGGGCGGCGTAAAACCTCAGACTGGCGCTCTTTTCTCATTTGAAGTTTAATTCAAAATTCCCTTTTACTTTAGATTCCCTTTAACTCCTTAAAAATTCCTATTAATGCTTGAAAACTTCTTTTAGAGTCAAATTTTTGTTTAATGTAACGATGCAGGCGCTTAAATTGTTCCCTATATGTTCAAAAATATAAAATTTTGATAAAATACTTCTATATTTATCTTTATTTTTTTCTTATTTTTGGGGGCAAAATATGAGTCTTAAATCTGTTATCACAAAAAAAGCAGTCTGGATTTTAATGGGAATTGGAATCTCAGCCAGCGCTTTTGCGTATAATCCGCCGGTTCAGGGTGATAACTTTACAGGTTTCATTAATCCGCATCAGATGACTGCTGGTTTTTCAACAGCAGGTGGTCCTCTTTTTAAGGTTACTCCATCAAATGTAATGGTTAACCCAGCAATCGGAGCTTATCAAAATCGTCCTGTAATCGATTTCGGTTATACAGGAATCATCACAGGAGACGACAGTGCTCCTTATTCACAGTCATTTGGAACAGGTGTTCTCATTCCTACAGACTGGTGTAACATTACCGGCGAATTCTTCGGTGTGTTTGCAGAATCAGACAAAATGCAGCTCGGAAATTCCGTAAACCTCAAGACTACTGTTTCAAAGGAAGTTGCAGAAAACCTTTCTATCGGTGTAGGTCTTGGCGGCGGTTACCTCTGGGGCTTTAATCAGGACTGGAACCTTGTTCTTGATGTTGGTGCAGTTTACAAGTGGGGTGAGCTTGGACCGATGAAGAACTTCAGACTCGGTGCTTCAGTTTTGAATATCGGTAAAGTTTACAGCAATTCATACACAAAAGGAATCTGGGGCAGAAACGACGGAAGGGACTGGACAACATTCCCGGGCTTTATGACTGTTAAAGCCGGAGCTGCTGCAGAATTTGTAAATACAGAAAAATTCACTTTAGGTCTTTCACTTGATGTTTCTACACAGTTCTTCCAGAACGTTGTATTCGATGCCGGAGTTCAGATGCTTATTGCAAACTTCGTCGAAGTAAACTCAAGCTGGCAGTTTGATACACAGGCTTGTGTCGCAGGTTATCAGAGCTGGCTTCCAACTTTAGCAATTACATTCAAGTTCGGACTTGATACAAGCTTTACAAACAATCAGAAATGGACAAAGAGCGATATAGAAGTTGGAGCTGCATGGAAAAACGTAACAAACAATGTTAACGCAATTTCTGCAGGTACAGTTATTACACTCGGTCAGCAGGACAGAGTCGCACCAACAATTACAATCGACGTTGATTTTGATGACGACGAAGACTAGGCTAGAGTAAAAATTCACCTGACAACAGGAGCGAAAAAAAATGAAAATACAGACAAAGATTATTGCAATAACTGCAGCAATGGCTTTGACAGCCAGCGCATTGGTAGTTGGCGCTACAAAATCAAAATACTTTTCTCCAAACAATGACGGAGCAAAGGACTTTTTCGAAATTCCTTTTTCTGTAACAGACAACGGAAGAATCGTTTCATGGAAAATGGTAATTTCAAATTCCCGTGGAACTGTAATCCGCACAATCGGAAACAAAGTTGCGCTTCCTCAGAAAATTACTGCTAAAGAAATCGTTCAGCAGCTTGGAAAAAGAAAAGACGGCGTTTTAATTCCGAAGACTGTAGTCTGGGACGGAACAATGGACGACGGAACTCTCGCTCCTGACGGCGAATATTCTTTCTACATCAGCGTTACTGACGAAGACGGAAACGAAGGTCGCACAAAACCTTTGAGCGTAATTCTCGATAATACAAAGCCTGACTGTAAACTCACAGTTCCACAGGGTGATGGCCTTGTGTTCGGTGAAGGCAGCAAGGGAACTCTCACAATCAAGCAGAGCGGTTCTGTAGAAAAATCATGGGTTGCAAAAATTACAAACGCAGATGGAAAAACTGTCCGCACTTATGAATGGACAAAAGCTGCTCCTCAGACAATCGTTTGGGATGGAACTGATGACAATGGAATGATCGTTCCTGACGGTATTTACAATTACGCAATTGTCGGCGAAGACAATGCCGGAAACGTAAATGACGAAAATGTAATCAAGAACATTATTTTCTCAGCAGAAAAACCTGCTACAAATATTTCAATCAACGGTGCAAAATATTTTTCTCTTCCAGGAAAAAGTGAACTTACAAACATTACACTTGATGTAACAATCCCGGAACCTGTCAGCAGCGCAAACAAGCTTGTTGACTGGAGCGTAACAATTAACGATAAAAATGGAACTGCTGTAAGAACATACAATCCTTCGACAACAGGAAGCAAATCTCCTGTTAAGACAATTGTATTTGACGGAAAAGATGATTCAGGAAATATCGTTGCAGAAGGAAAATACACAGCACAGGTTAAGGCTAAATACCTCAACGGTTATGAAACACTTCCTGTAAATACAAACGGATTTGTATTTGACCATACAGCTCCGATTGCTAAAGTCGAAACTGACGGAAATATCTTCAGCCCTGATGGTGACGGCCGCAAAGATCTTATGACCTTCAAGCTTACTGCTGACAAAAATGGTGGTTCTCCAATCCGTAAATGGCACGGAGAAATCGTGAATGTTAAAGATCCTTCAACTGCAGTTGTTGAATACAATTTTGGAACTGCATGTCCAACAGAACTTTCGTGGAACGGACTTGATAAAAAAGGAAAAATTGCAGAAGACGGCGAATATGACTTTATCCTTTCTGGTATTGATATGGCCGGAAACTCTGTAACAGAAAAAACTGCAGCTCACTTTACCCTTGATACTTCAAAGACAGAAGTAATGCTTGCAGCTTCTGACCTTATAATTTCGCCAAACGGTGACGGAGTTCAGGATTCGATTACGTTTACTCCTGTCGTAAAAGACAACGTTAATGTTGCTAAATATAATTTTGAAATCAAAGACAGCAGAGGTAATAAAGTTTATTCATCTGCTGCAAGCGGAAAAGTTCCTTCATCAATTAAATGGGACGGAAAAGATTCCTCTAAAAAAACTGTAGCTGACGGAAAATACACAGCAACACTTTCTCTTGATTCTACAAACGGTTCACAGGCAAAAGTTGATGTTCCTGGAATCGTAATCGATACAAAAGCACCTTCAATCGAGCTCAGCTCAGAATACACCTTGTTCAGCCCTGACGGCGACGGTGTTAAAGATGAAATCATTATCAAAACATCTAACTGTTCTGCAGAAGATGAATGGTATGTAACAGTCGTTGATAAAAACGGAAAGAAGGTTTACCAGCAGAACTATAACGGTTATGTCGGCGGAAAACCAAACTCAAGCTTTGCATGGGACGGTTCAGACGATAACGGTAACAAAGTCAGTGACGGAACTTACAGCGTAATCGTAAGCGCTGAAGATGCTGCCGGAAACAAAGTTTCAAAATCTCTTTCAAATATTGTTGTTGATACAAGAGCCGTTAAAGCCTTTGTAACAGCTAAGTACGAAGGAATTTCTCCATTGTCAGAAACTGGTTTGAAAGAACAGGTTTTCAATATTAAGCTTGCAGTTAATGACGGAATTAAAAACTGGACATTTGATGTAATCGATGAAAATGGAAAGAAAGCATACACTGTATCAAAAGATGAAAACAATAAATCTGTTCCAAAAGTAATTACATGGAACGGAATTGATTCTTCAACAGGAAAAGCCGGAGAAGGTTATTACTTAGGACGCCTCACAGCTGAATACGAAAAAGGGAACAAGATTACAGAAATGTCATCTCATTTCATCTGTTCTGCTCAGACACCAGTTCTTTCTGTTTCAACATCACCAGAATTCTTCAGCCCTGACAATGATGGTATTGATGATGACCTCTTTATCAAGCTTGGTGCAAAGTGTTCCGGAAAACTCGTTAACTGGTCATTCGTAATCTTTAACCCTGAAGAATCTGGTAAGAAAGGAAAGGCCTTCTGGACAACAGGCGGTACTTCAAAAATTACTGAACAGCTTGTATGGAACGGTTTAAGCAACGTTTCAAAAGAAAAGAACGGTAGAGCAGAATGCGTACAGTCTGCAATGGATTATCCATGGGAATTTACAGTTACTGACAGTCTTGGACTTACTTCTAAAGTTCGCGGAAAGATTTCTGTTGATATTCTTGTAACTCGTGACGGTAACGTTCTTAAGATGGCAGTACCTGCAATTATCTTCAGATCGAATGCGGCTGACTTCAAGACAGCTAAAGAAGCTGCAGGAAGTAAAGTAACACCTCAACAGGCTGCAAACAATGAACGCGTTCTCAAGCGTGTTGCAGACGTATTGAAGAAATTCCCTGACTATACAATTACAGTTGTTGGTCATGCTAATAATATTACAGGAACTGAAGAAGAAGAAACTTCTACTGCAAATGGAAATATTCCATTGATTCCACTTTCTTTGAGTCGTGCAGAGTTTGTAAAAACAAAACTTAATTCTTACGGAATTGAAGCAAACCGCATGAAGACAGAAGGAAAAGGTGGACGCGAAAGAATTGCTTCTCTTAAAGACAGAGAAAACTGGTGGAAAAACCGCCGTGTTGAATTCCTTCTTCATAAATAAAAAATAACTAATTCAGGGGAATGAAAATTCCCCTTTAGTAAGCTTGGAGGCTACTAAATGAAAATTGCAGTTGCAGGAACTGGTTACGTTGGATTATCAAATGCAATCCTTTTGGCTCAGAACAATGAAGTCTGGGCAGTTGATGTCGTTCAGGAAAAAGTAGATTTAATCAATAACAAAAAATCTCCGATTGTTGATAAAGAAATTGAAGAATATCTTGCAACAAAAAAATTAAATCTTACTGCAACAACAGATGCAGAAAAAGCTTATACTGGTGCAGAGTTTGTCATTATTTCTACACCTACAAATTACGATGTCGAAAAAAACTTTTTTGATACAAGTTCAATTGAAGCAGTAATTCAGCTTGTTAAAAAATATAATCCTTCGACAACAATTGTAATCAAGTCAACAATTCCTGTCGGTTATACAAACAGAACAAGAAAGGAATTTGAATTCAACAATATTATTTTCTCTCCGGAATTTCTCCGTGAAGGAAAAGCACTGTATGATAATCTTTATCCGTCACGCATTGTTGTTTCATTCCCTAAAGATGCTCCAGAACTCAAGGCAAAGGCAGAACAGTTTGCAGCACTCTTAAAACAGGGTGCAATCAAATCTGAAGTTGAAGTTCTCCATCCGCATTGTACAGAAGCTGAAGCAATCAAGCTTTTTGCAAACAGTTATCTTGCAGTACGCGTTGCATACTTCAATGAACTTGATACATACGCTGAACTTAACGGACTTGATGCAGGTCAGATTATCAAGGGAATCAGTCTCGATCCGAGAATCGGTGATTTTTACAACAACCCGAGTTTTGGTTACGGCGGCTATTGTCTTCCTAAAGATACAAAACAGCTTAAAGCAAACTTTGCCGGCATTCCTCAGAATATGATCAGTGCTGTCGTTGCTTCAAACGATACCCGCAAGGAACATATTACAAACCAGGTTGCAAAACAGAATCCTTCATGTGTTGGTATTTACCGCCTTACAATGAAAGCCGGAAGTGATAACTTCAGACAGAGTGCAATCCAGGGCATTATGAACCGACTTAAAAGCCGCGGTATTCACGTTGTAATTTATGAACCGACATTGAAGGCTGATAATTTTGAAGGTTATCCAGTAATTGCAGAGCTTTCTGATTTTAAAGGAAAGTGTGATGTAATCATTGCAAACCGCATGAGTGATGATCTTGATGATGTAAAGGATAAGGTTTATACACGCGATCTTTTTGGTAAAGACTAATCTGTGTTTGAAATTATTCTGAAATAAATTGTTTGTATGAGAGTGCGTGATTATTCGTAAAACAAATGCTTTGACTTGCTGAATAATCACGCACATACTTAAATCGAAGTGTGAATAAATAAAAACAAAAAATACTTGATACCAGACATATCAAAATATGTCATGCTTCCCCGGACCGAGGTAAGTTTTACCTGCGGTCTTTTTTTTATGTGCGGGTTAAATTGAAAAGTTCGTGGCGTTGAAGTTTTTTATACCCGTCGGAGAATTTTTTTGATTAGGAATTTTAACTGGTGAATGGAACGGATTTTAAAACCTTTTAATGTCAGTTTTGGATTGTAATCAGTTAAAGGTTCTGAAATAAATGCTCTGATATTATTAAGAGATTTGTCCCAGGCCTTGTATCCTTTTTTTGCTCTTTCTAAAGCGGCTGTCTGCATAAGGGCAATTTTTGTTCTGCTGATTTTTTTTGCAGGGAACTTATCATGAGTAAATAAAATTCCATCTTTGCCGTCAGTGATGTATTCGTTCATTGTTGGAGCATCAAAGGCACAGATTAAATTTCCGCGGGCGATTGCTTCGATAAATGAAAGGCCGATGCCTTCTTCAAGTCGCGGACTAATGTAGATTCCTGCTTTGTCGAGGATTTTATCCATTTCGGTTTTGTCTTCAAACCAGGTTGTAAAAGTGATGTTGTATTTTGAAACTTCATCAGCAGTCGGACGGACTTTATCGTTTTGTGTAAGACCTGTGTGATAGTGCAGGTTTTTGACAGGAAGTTTTTCAACTACATGTTTTACTGTGTCCCATGTGAGTCTGTCGTAACGTTCCCAGAAAAAAGCATTCTGCATGTTGTTTACAGATTTTAAAGCTTTTGCATTTGAAGGTTTAATATAATACTGGCTGTGAAAACAGTTGAAATTATTTTCTTTGAGAATGTCATAAAGAGTTTTTGAAAAACAGAACACTTTGTATTTTTTATACTGATTCCAGAAATCAATTGTATGTGGACATGCGTCAAACATCGGAATCAATACAACATTCCTTACGCCCCACGAATCAATTTCTGCAGGAGTTATCATGTACTGCCAGAGAATCAATACATCGGGTTTAAGCTTTGGAACAACTCTCCAAGCATCAATGTTTGAAATATGATGAACTTCTCCTAATGGAGAAAGAATATCGATAAAGAACTGAGATGATTTAGTATTCTGAATGTGGAATGACATGTCTACAAATGCGATTTTCATAATAATCCTATTCTACACGTACTCCGGCATCAATTGCCAGTTTTTTTAAGCGTTCATCTTTTGTAAGAAGGGTAGCACCGTTTCTTCGGGCAAGTACCATATAAAATATATCATAAGCACTGTGGTTTAGTCTTGTAGCTTCTGATAAAGTTTCTATAGCAAGTTCTGCTGTGTCAGTATAAAGATCAACAAACTGGAGCATAAGGGTCAGTGAAATCTTAGCGTTCTGAATATCGATATAGCCGCCTTTGATATATTTTAAAAGTGTGTTGGTAACTTCAGATTCATATAAAGTTGGGGCTAGAACAGAATCTGCTTCTTCAAGAAGGCTTTTATATTTATTAAAATCAGGGCCTTGAAATGCAATTTCAAATGCAATATTTGTATCAAGTACGTATGTCATTTATTCTCCAGAAGATTATTGTGATCCGAATCACGGTCTTCTCTAATGAGATCTGTAGCTGATGGCGCATCAGAGGAAATTTTAAGACTTAAGTTGTGAATGGAACTGAGTGCTGCTTTTCTTTTTGTATTAAGATTTAAATCATATGAATCAAGCATTGTTTTGAGCATATAGATTGTCTGCTGGGTAATGCTTCGGTTTTCGCGTTCAGAAAGCTCATTGAGTTTATGGTAATAATTTTCTGGAAAATCTCTGACTTGAAGAAGTGGCATACATATCTCCCTTTTATATGATTGTACCTGTATGCAAACTTAATGCAAAATGCATACATTGTCAAGAAAATAATGAAATTCAATTTGAAATTATATATAATACAATTATGTCCAAGCTTCTTTATGTTACATATGAATGGAATTTTACAAAGACTTGTTCGTCTGTGTTTTTTCCGGAACTTTTGAAAAAATATTTTGATGTTGAACTTTGCATGATTAAAGATGATTCTGATCTTGATGCAGATAAAATCAACAGCTCAGATTATGACTCTGTAATTTTCTTTCAATGTGAGCCGGACTTTTCAAAATTCACCTGTAAAAATATTATCTTTGTTCCGATGTATGACACATTTGGTTTTACGCCTTGTCGCATTAAGACATTAAAAAACATTAAGCTCATTAACTTTTCAAGAAGGCTTCACAGGGAATCTCTACGTTACGGCATTCAGTCGTTTTACATTCAGTATTATCCTGAAATTAAAGCTGAACAAATCTCAAATGAAAACAGAAACCGTGTCTTCTTCTGGCAGCGTCAGAAGTGGGATCCATATTCCCTTTTAAAAGTTTTTCCTGATGATTTGAATCAACTTGGAATTAAATACATTAACCTTCATTCAACAGAATACAAAGAAGAAAATTGCGGTGGAGAAAACTTTAAAAATGCACAGGTTCAGAAAACCTCGTGGTTTGAAAAAAAAGAAGATTTGAACAAGCTGCTTTCTGAAACAAAATATTATTATGCACCACGTGACAAAGAAGGAATCGGATTTTCTTTTCTTGATGCGCTTGGAAAAGGCTGTGTAATCATCTGCCATAAAGAAGGCACAATGAACGAATATATCCAGAATAAGAAAAACGGATATATCATCAACTTTTGCCGTCCTGGTAAAATAAAGTTTTCTGATTTTGAAAAAATGCAGAAGGCTTCTATTGAGTCGGTTGTTGAAGGAAGAAAGCGTTATGAACAGGCTGTGCCTTTGATGGCTGAGTTTATTAAAGGTGAAAATAAATCCTGTGGGTTTAAGAACTTTACAGGAAGACTGACAGTTAATTTTGTTCGTGCCTGGGATAAGGGGATGAGGATTTTTAAGCTTAAGTAGTAATTATACTTCCTGATGATAAGTCGTAAAAATCATGAAGTTAGCTTTAGAAACCTTTTCAGATTTTTCCCAGATGTGATAGGTTGGAACATTCCCCATATAAGAGGCCCACATAGTAAATGTGCTTGGAGCTCCAATAATGTACTTGCAGTTAGCCATAATCTGCTGGTCAAACTGCCACGCTTCATTTGAAAAAATTACATCATCATATCTGTTATGATAAAAGTCCTTATTAATTTCTGAATCGTTTGTAAAGATTATGATTCTTGCGTTATTTGTTTTTGTTTCTTTTAACAATTCATCAATTTTTTTGCAGTAAGTTTCATCGTCATAATAGTATTTACCACCACAATGGCCGATATAATCACCACGACGGATGTGAACTGCAATGTTTGTTTTATTGCCAGAAATGTATTTATCTTTTACAGATGAAATGTCAACAAAGAATAAATCTTTGTAGTAACTCTGATATTCTTTTAATAAATCTTCACCCTTAAAAAGAATTTCATTTCCTTTAAAATCCCACTTATCAAGAATTACATTCTTATTTGAAGAAAGCAGATCTGAAAGATTTCTGCATACTTCTAAATCTGAAATATCATAAGATTTAATAAGATGAAGTTTGTTTAATACTTTATAAGTAAAAGTTAAAAAAGGATAAATTATTTTTGTGTTAAAAGATTTGTATTTTTTTTCAAGATTAGGAAAGTATGGAAAAAAATGATAGATGTAAAAAGGAACGTATTTTGTTCCATGTATTTTTGCAAGAATATCTCCCTGAACAAACTGGTACATTTGATTTGTATGGTTACCGAAAGATCTGAATGCTATGTACATTATTTTTTCATCCTTGAAATTAAAGTGTCATCTTTACCGAAGAAGGTGTTGTATTCGTTTAAGATATTTTCAAACTGGATGTCATTGTTTGATCGTGTCTTTTTATCTGACTTTGCATCGTTAAGGTTTGATTTATATAAAGCAATGTTCTGTGATGAGGGAACGTATTTTGCATAAATTGGTCCTGCCTTTTGAACAGGAATGTTGTTCATAACTTCCATTGTTTTAAGCCACAAGTCATCTGCATTGAAACAGGTTTTCAATATTGCATCTTTATTAAAAACTTCTGAATGAAGACAATGAGGAGGATAGAGAATTCCACCTAATCCAATTGCAACATTCTGCATTGATGGAACTAGAATTTCATCAACACCAGGCCAGTTGTCGTAACCTTCAAGAGAATCTCCGTTAAACTGCATTCTGCTTGCATGAAGACAGCTGATGCACTTTGGGTTCTTTTTGTATCCGTTCATCAAAATTTCTATAAGATCACTTCGGTAAATAAAATCATCATCAATTGTAATAACAATGTCTTCAGAATACTGCTGCATTGAATAGAAATATTTTTTATGGGAACGAAGATTTTCGCAGAACTCAACTTTTACACCATACTTCATTTCTTTTCTTAAAAGAGAAGGAAGTTTATGACCGGGAAACTGATCTTCTGCAAGATATAAAATAATTTCATCAGGTTTACATGTTTGAGATAAAAGATAGGAAATTACAATTGCGCATGATTTTATTCTTTGCGGAAAAGATGTTACGCTTACAATTATTTTTTTATCACGTTTTTCTGAATTATTTAATCCATTTTTAAGTGTTAAGTATCTGTGGATGTAGAGAAGATTCAATTTTATGATGTTTGCGATACTGAGAAAAGGGTCAGCAAAAAAATGAAGTATGCGTTTAATCTTTGACATAACAGGTTTGTGTGTAATAGAATGTTCTGGTTTTTCAGTATTCTCTTTCCATATATTATGGGCTTTCAAAATCTCATCTGTTGTTATTTAAGTTTAATAAAAATCATTCCTTTTTTCAAGGCAACGGAGAATCAATAAAAACAATCTTTTTATTCGTTTTGCGTAATTTTTTTCAAAAAAAATAGAATGATATATATAAAGGGCTTTTGGCTGAACTTATT
>SAMEA3663208__coassemble_234_pt1 | contig 22530 bp, 24 predicted proteins | sample SAMEA3663208__metabat2_high_PE_016 | metagenome-assembled genome bin SAMEA3663208 (sample SAMEA3663208) | pig gut metagenome | biome: pig gut; feature: pig-associated habitat; material: faeces | place: China | collected 2013
TTGCGTATTCACTTTCCCAGTCTTTACAATTCTGGAACTGTTCTTTATAGCGAGTGTCTTTATTTTTAAGTGTGTAACCGAATTTATCGTTCAAGAACTTATAAAGGAAAACCTGTGTAATGATTTTAAATTCATTTCCATCGTTTCCAAGTCCCGCACTCTGGCAGGTGGCTTTAAGCTCATCAATAAGAGCAACTGTTTTTTCGCGTATATTCATTTTTTCTCCAATTAAAAATTGATAAGTGACAATTGATAATTATTTTTTACTAGACTTTATAATTGCCGTAAGAAGTTTTATCAATTCTGTATTTAATTCATATAAATCTATCACTTGAGACTTTTCAATAATTCCACTTTCCCAAAGAAGTTCCATCCAATATGCAGTTTCATCAGCTTCTTTTAATGCAATATTCATTTTACTAATAAAATCTGCCTTGCTTTGAGCATTTTTACTTTCCCGAATATTCGCACCTATACTTGTTCCACTTCGCAAAATTTGCTTTGATAAAACAAATTCTTTTTTCTCATCGCATAAATATTTGTAGAATTTTATAATTCGTATTGCAAAGTTCTTACTCTTATCAGCAACAACATTATCCATTTTCAACTCTCCATTTTCAATTATCAATTATAAAATGAGTGATATTGATTCAAATACTGTTTACTTATGCGAGTCTGAATGAAGTCGCAATCTTCAACTTCGGATTTTATGTTCAATTTGTATAAGCTGTCATCAATTAATGACCAGACTGTTTCTGCAAAATAGGCATCTTTTTTTAAGATGTCGTTTCTATCATAAACCTGCTGGTCTATAATGTTTTTTACAGTCATCATTGCTTCAACAATATCATCAGTCATTGTTGAGATAATTGGCTGAGCATGGCGTTCTGTTCGTTTTGTATTTTCTTCTACAATTCTTTTATGAACACGTACAAACTTTTTATCTCCGTTATAACGAGCTAATAAAGCATCATCTTTACGACGTAAGGTTCTAATCTTCTTGTAGATTTCATCCATTGCAGCATTTTCTTCATTGTATTGAGCAATGCTTTCTGGCTTAAATTTATGCTCCTTAAATCTAAGTTTGAATGCTTCTGCCAAAGTAATATACTGAGGATCTTCCTGATCGTAATAATCACGAAGTTCATGTAAAGTCTTATTCAGTTTTTCCTGTAATTCCGAACCATTATCAACAAGCTTTAATTCTTCTTTGTTTATCATTGAAAAATTGAACTGAATGTTCATCATAGTTTCATTGATAAGCATTTTTGTTTCATCACTTGTTTCAAAGGCTTCCATTGTATTTATTTCATTTATGCGAGCCTGAACTGCAGCAAGCATATCTGGAAGTTTTTCGATCACGAGTTTTGCAAAAGTTTCTTTTAATTCTTCATCACCAAATGTACGAACAAGATTGAACATATTCTTTGCATTAACCAATGCTGTTCTTAGTTCAAAAAGTTCTTTCTTGTTTTCAACTTCAGTGATTTCCTGATCAAATACTTCTGCATTTGTAATGTCATAATTAGAAAGAACCTGACGAGCTTCTTTCATCTGCTTGATGATTTCATCTTTCTGTTCAAGAACCTGAGTAAACATATCAGGAAGATTTTCAACGCCAGTTTCATCTTCACTACTGAACTTCTGGAATTCCTTGATATATTTATTATTGATTTCTTCAAAGTTTGCTTTTATGTCTGCAAAATCAATTACAGTTCCATATCGCTGTTCACCATAATCTGAATTATAAGGACGATTTACACGAGTAATTGCCTGAAGTAAACCATGGTCTCTAAGTTTACGACCAAAGTACAATCTTTTAAGACGAGGTGCATCAAAACCTGTAAGAAGCATGTTATAAACAATCAAAATATCAATTGTAAAGTTCTTCTTAAAATCTTTGACAATCTGCTTGCGAGTTTCTTTATCATCACTGTCATAAAGAATAAGACCTGGTTTTAGATTTATTTTGTCATGCTGAACTTGTTTCAGCATCTTAGATTCATAAACAAGTTCGGAATGACAGTTCAATTCATCCTGAATCTCATTGAAATACTGATAGAGTTTTCTTGCCTGTTCACTGGTTTCGCAAATAATCATTCCGCCAAGAGTTGGGTCACCCTGTAAGCAACGGAAAGTTACCAGGTCTTTAATGATATAGCGAAGCAGTTCTTTTACGTAAGAATCATGAGAAATAATATCTTCTTTTTTGAGCTCGCCTTTCTGAACCAGTTTTTCAAGTTTCTGATAGGCTTCTGTAAGTTTCTTTCTGTATGAAGTTTCAATTTCTTCACGAAGGATTTTTAACGTATAGCCATCCTGAATAGATTTATCATAATAATAAGCATGATAGTAATCACCGAATACAGAACAGCTTGATTTTTCTTCTTTAAGGATTGGAGTTCCTGTAAGAGCAATTTTTACTGAATCTTCATCAGCATTAAAAAGATTTGAAAGGAAACATCCATCTGGTTTATAACCACGGTGAGCTTCATCAATAATAAAGATACGCTGAAGGTTTGTAGCATAATCTTTTACTGCAACTTTTTCTTTATCTTCTTCGACCTTTTGGATATTAACTACTGTAATTTCAGCTTTACCAGAAGTTCCTTCCTGACTCTGATTATTACGGAACTGCTCCATAAGTTCAGTTTTACTGTTTGCAGTATTGATACTCAATCCTCGAGCTTCAAATTCTTGCTTCGCCTGTTCCAGCAAATCCAAACGGTCTACTATGAAATAGAACTTTGTAACTTTATTTTGAGAAGCATAAAAATCTGTAAGAATGCGAGTAAGGTAATATGAAAGAGCTGTCTTACCACTACCTTGTGTATGCCAAACAATACCAGATTTTTTACCAGCTTTAAGAGCATCACGAATTGCCATGGCTGCAAACATCTGCTGATAACGCATGATATGTTTCTGGTCTGTAATTTCAATTTTTCCATCAACTTCGCGTTCAGATTTTACATATGCAATTCCATATTTCAAGATGAACAACAAACGTTCAGGCGAACACATGGAAGTAAGGATTCTGTTTGTTGGAGTATATGTATCAAGATTAGTCTGATACTCTGGTGACTGTTTGATTACTTGACAGTTAAAATCTGTAAGGATTTGTTTTTCCACCAGCTGATCAATTGGTTTATATGGGTAATTGGCATTGAACAATGGAACTGGTTGATTTGCAAAATTATCTTCTCTAAAACAGTTGAAGAATGCTTTTTTACGAGAACCAGTACAGTAAAATGCACCTTCAATTGGGACAATTCCATTTAATGCAGAATATTCCATATTGTTAGAAAAAAGCATGAGCTGTGTGATATTGATAAAACGACGGAATTTCTTGTTAGGAAAACGATCATAAGTCATGCGGTCTGCTTCTGCAACCATTCCTCCAACATTGTTTGTTTTCTTTACTTCAATAAATACAAGAGGAAGTCCGTTTATGAAAAGTGTAATATCTGGACGGAATTCATCTTCACCATTACGGCATGTAAATTCAGCTGTACAATGGTAATCATTGTTTTTAGGATTTTCAAAATCAATTAATTTATATGGAGAGATTGAAGTAAGTCTTTCGTAGAACTGTTTACCTAAATCATCATCGTTAAGTTCTTTTTTTATATCATCAAAAACAGAAAGCCATTTGTCCTTCTTATCAGGATTCAGGCGTTCAAAAGCTGTACGAAATTTATCAATGAGAATATTTGTATCAGAATCAAATGTTTCACCTGCATTTTCTTCATACATCTTTCCAATGTATTCATAACCAAGTCTTGTAAGGTGAACCATGGCAGGCATTTGGACACGTGTTTTTTCGTTATAATTTTTGCTCATAAACACTTCCTACGATTTATATTTTTTAATTATACCATAATATAAGCCTATTAGACACAGTAAAATTTCCCCCGCCCTAGCAAAAACCACAAATCCAAAGTAAAATACCATCAAGAGAAAACTATGACAACAAAAGAAAAAATCCTTCAGACCCTTTCATCTTCCCCAGACACTTCAATCTCCGGCGAAAAGCTTGCAGAACAATGCGAAGTAAGCCGTGCTGCAATCTGGAAAGCAATCAATTCCTTACGTTCTGATGGTTATAATATAGAAGGAACTACTAACGGCGGCTATATTTTTTCAAGTAACTCCGACGTTCTCTCAAAAGAAATCTTTCAAAAGGAATTTTCGCTCAACTTTCCACAGTTCAAAGATTCCTACATCGAATGTCATAAAGAAATCGATTCCACAAATACCCACGCAAAACGCCTTCTTACCGAAGCAGGCAATCTCCGCGACGGCTCCGGAAATCTTACCGAGGCCGGGAAAAAGTTCCACAATGCAGTAATTATTGCAGAAGGCCAGAGTGCAGGCCGGGGTCGCTTGGGAAGAACATTCTATTCTCCATCAAAAACCGGCATTTACATTTCAATGATTTACGCACCGGAAAACGGAATTACAGAGCCAGCAAAGCTTACAGCTTTCTCAGCCGTTGCAGTCTGCCGCGCCATCAAAAAGTTGTACAACGTCCAGCCGTCAATCAAATGGATCAATGACATTTTTATCAACGGAAAAAAAGTCTCAGGCATCTTAACCGAAGGCATCATGAACTTTGAAACCGCCAGAATCGAATCAGCCGTCATCGGCATCGGAATCAACATCAGCGACAATCCTGATGCACTTCCTGACGAAGTAAAGAAAGTTGCAGGTTCCATAACAGGCGATTATGCTTCTAATAAAGATAAAGGATCTTCAAACACAGTCACACGGGCAGCCTTTGCTTCCCATGTTGCAGGTGAAGTTCTTAAGATTCTTTCAGAAGATTCTGCAAAGGTAATAGAAGAATATAAGAGTCTTTCGTTCCTGATTGGAAGAACAGTAAAAGTACATCCAGTCATCGACAACCCGGATGGTGTTTATGAAGCTAAAGCTGTAGATGTCGATCAGAGTGCAGGTCTTATAGTTGAACTAGCTGACGGAAGCCGTAAAACTTTAAGTTCCGGTGAAGTAAGCATTCATTCAAGCGAAGTATAGAAAAGAATTAAGTGTTCTAATTGCGGTATTCAGGATTTCTTATGGATAACAAAATTGCAATCTGACAATCTAACACACTTAATAAAATCTTTGGAGTTTTCATATTACACATTGCCATTTGCAGCTGCTTTTATTCCATTAATAACATCAATAAACATTAATCCTATTTCAACAGTAATTTGATAAATGTTTTTTCAGACTGATGTTTACCGGGAAACTGTATCAAAAGATATACCGCCTTTAAGAATTAAAAGCAGAATAAAAACGTTTCTTAAAATCAAATACCGCAGGTTGTTTCAACAACCGAGGATATTTGATTCGTAAATAAAAGAGTTTTGATAAAAACTCTAAGTTAAATCGAATGGCGCTATTTTAGCCATTCGATTTAAACGTTCAGCTAAATCCCAGTTTGTAGGGATGATAAAATTGAAATTTTGCGAGGTAACCAGTATGAGTGATAAAGATATTGTTATAAATAATATAGATGCAGGAAAAAGTTTTAATTGGGGAAGAACATCTAAAGATTATGCTAAGTATAGAGATATATATCCTGAAGAATTTTATCAATACATAATAAATCTTGGGCTGTGTAAAGATGGTCAGAAATGTCTTGATATTGGAACTGGAACAGGCGTTTTGCCCAGGAATATGTATAAATATGGTGCAGAATGGACTGGGATAGATATTTCTGAAAATCAGATAAATGAAGCTAAAGAACTGGCTAATGAAGCTGAAATGAATATAGATTTTTATACTTGTGATGCTAAGGATGTTAATGTTAATAATGCATCACTTGACGTGATTACGGCATGTCAATGCATATGGTATTTAAATCATGGCATTACGGCACCTAAGTTTGCAAAGTTTTTAAATGATGATGGTAGTTTTCTGATTTTATATATGGGATGGTTACCTTTTGAAGATGAGATTGCAGGTAAAAGCGAAGAACTTATTTTGAAATATAATCCTAAGTGGACAGGATGTGGTGATACAGTTCACCCAGTATGGGTTCCTGAGGAATATTTGGATTATTTTAAGATAGAAAAACAGGAAGAATTTAGGGTGGATATTCCGTTCACAAGAGATAGCTGGAATGGAAGAATGCGTGCATGTAGAGGTACCAGTGCCTCTATGACTTCGGAAACATTTGCTGATTGGGAGAATGAACATATAAAGATGCTAGAAGAATATCCAGAAAAGTTTCTGATAAAGCATTATATTTCAATAGCCTGGCTAAAAAAGCGATAGGACTTGATGAAGAAATTCCTATTTTCCTTTTCATGGGATTATATCAAATTAGGATGGTATTGATGGATGAATCGAGAATGGTCTGATAAAAATAAATTAGCCCAGAGTAAATTAAAAAAAGCAACATTCCAAGATGGAATAAATGAGTTTGTAGAATTACGAGAAATACTGATGCAGGAAATGTTATCATGGAAGCATGTATTGTCTCCAGAAGATTATTGTTCAATTCCGTTTATTAATGCGGATGGTTATCACTCTAAAACTGTAGCATATTCCATTTGGCATATAATTCGAATTGAAGATATTGTGGTTAATTCTTTGATAAGAAGGAAAAAGGAAGTATTATTTGAAAATGACTTCGATAAGAAAATAGGTGCTGAGATTATTACTACAGGAAATGAATTGGTAAAACAGGAAATTGCCGTGTTTTCCCAAAAACTCAATATAACAGCTTTGTATGAGTATGCATTGTTGGTAAAGGCAAGTACTGATGAATGGTTAAAAAGTATTCATTATGAAGATATTAAGAAAAAGTTCGGTGATGATGATAAGAAACGCATTTCTGAACTTGGTGTAGTTTCAGCTGATGAGTCGGCAGTTTGGTTAATTGATTATTGGTGCAGTAAAGATATATCTGGTCTTATAAAGATGCCTCTTTCAAGACACTGGATTATGCATATTGAAGCAGCTAATAGGATAAAAGAGAAGATATTGGATAGGTAGAAAATTCTGATTTTCGTAACTAAAGGAGAATGATGGATTGAAGTATATAGAGTACGGAAAAGAGAATAATGAAGTAATTATGATGCTTCATGGTGGCGGCCTATCATGGTGGAATTATAGAAAAGAGGCAGAATTATTGTGCGACGAATATCACATTATTTTGCCTGTTATAGATGGACATGCAGGTAGTGGTAGCGAGTTCGAAAGTATAGAGACAGTTGCCAATAAATTGATTGAGTATATTGAAAATAATTTTGATGGTAAAATTAAGGTACTTTGCGGATTATCGTTAGGAGCACAAATTGCAGTAGAAATACTATCGCAGGCAAATAGTATTTGTGACTACGCGTTGATTGAAAGTGTATCGCTTGTTCCATCTAAAATTGCAGAGATATTAATTGGACCAGCCTTTTCAATGAGTTATGGACTTATTAAGAAAAAATGGTTTTCACAATTGCAGTTCAAATCACTGCATATTGATAAATCCTTTTATGAAGAGTATTACAGGGACACCTGTTTAATTACCAGGAAAGATATGATTGCTTTTTTGAAGGCAAATACTAGATATTCACTTTGCAACTCAATTAAGAATTCAAAAGCAATAATTAAGGTTATTGTTGGTGGAAAAGAGCAATCGAATATGATTAAATCGGCAAAACAGATAAGTGAGGTTATTCCCAATGCGATATTAGCTGTGAAAAGTGATTTATATCATGGAGAATTTTCGCTTAATAAACCTGATGAATATGTAAAAGAACTTAAAGAATTAATAACATGAAAATTCTGATTTACAGAACTAAGGATATTTTTGAAAATAATTATATACGGTTCCCAGTACGGGACAACAAAGAAATATGCAGAGGAATTAGGAAGACGTACAAATATTGAAGTTAAGAATTATGAGGATATAGATGACATTAGCTTATATGGCACGATAATTTATTTCGGTGCACTTTATGCAGGTGGTGTTATGGGTATGAAGAAAACATTTAGCAAACTTTCCACTGTAGCTGGGAAGAAGATAATAATTGCTACTGTCGGTTTGGCTGATCCTAAGGATATTGAAAATACAAAAGTTATAAAGAGTGGAATGAGAAAGCAGCTGTCACAAAATATATATGAACAAGCACATATTATGCATTTAAGAGGTGGCATTGATTATTCTTGTTTAGGATTTAAGCATAAAACAATGATGGCTATGCTGTACAAAAAAGCAACAGGGTTACCTGAGGAGAAAAAGACGGCAGAAGTTAAGGCAATGATAGAAACTTATAATCAAAAAGTGGATTTTATAAATTTTGGCTGTTTAGATGAAATAATGACGTTAATGTAAATTCGAAGTTGTAGGTATGGAAAATTCTTATTTAGCTGTGAAGGAGAAATGTAAATGGCATTCGATTTTAAGAAAGAATATAAAGAGTTCTATATGCCAAAGAATAAACGTAACAGTAATATTGGGATTGGGAAAAGCATTTCATATGCTAGAAAAAATAGTACCAATACAGAATATTTTGGTTAGAAAGCAAAAAATTGCGAATACGTCCAATTGGCAGTAAAATAGACATCATATTTTCTTTATGTATGATCAATGCTTTATACTCATCACACCAGAACTTGAAAAAATACTAGGTTGTAATGGTGTAATTACAAAGGCTCCGATATATGCCGTAGAAAGAATTAAAGCAATTCAGAGAGTAGGTTTCACAAAATCTGAACATTTATTAGGTAGTCATAATGGATATACTTATGATGGATATTGGGTTATTCAATAATATCAACATCTTTAGAATTTGTAGGTAAATTCTGATTTGATGAAATAACGGCAAAAGATGATAGAAGAAGTAGGAAACGAGGAAATCAATGTTAGAAAAAAAAGCACTTATCATAATAGATATGCAGAAGGATTTTCTTTGGGATAAGAGAAAGCCTATATTTAATTATGACACAGAATCTCTTGTTGGGAATGTAAATCGAGTTATAGATTTATATAAAAATGAGGGATATGACATTATATATATAAAACACATCCTATCTAAATTATTATGGGGAGTCGGATATTCTATAAGAGGAACTGAAGGGGCGGAGCTCTTTGAGGGAGTAAATGTTGTATCCGATTATTTTTTTGAAAAGAATAGATCGGATGCATTTACCGCGAAGACTTTCAGCGCGTTTATGAAAAGGCAGAGGTACAAGGAAGTGACTCTATGTGGTCTTGACGAATGCTGTTGTGTCGGAGAAACAGCAAAGGGTGCAATTAATGAGGGAATTAAAGTGCGTTTGCTAACGAACTGCATAGGAAGTAGATTTCCGGCTGATAAGGTTCAGAAGATTCGGAATGAGCTTAAAGCATTAGGAGTAGAATACATTTGAATATAGAATTTGAACCTTAAGGATGGAATCACTAGATTCAGATTTAACGAACTATGTCATGTTAATAAATACGACTATTTACTGAAGATAGAGGAGAATTGTATGAAGGATGCATTGATAATAATAGATGTTCAAAATGATTATTTTCCGGGAGGAACTTGTGAATTACATAAGCCTTATGAAGCAGAAGAAAGAATTAAGGAATTAATCGAAGAAAGTAGGGCGGTAGGTCGAAAAATTGTGTATACGCATGTGCAACTATGGATCTCGAAATAAATGGAGAAATAATTCCTGCAGAAATAGTTCAAAAATCATTTGTAGCTGCTCTTAAAGATGTTTTTGCAACGATTATATAAAGTCTAATCTAGTGAACTGCTAGATTCCGATTTTTAGTGCAAAGGAGACCTGAATGAAATTATTAGTTATAGATATACAAAAAGGAATTACCGACAATAGACTCTATAATTTTGAATCATTTATAGATAATACGAAAAGAATTAATTGTTGTAAGTGCGGTATTCACTTTTACCAAAGTCAAATTTGATGTCAGGGTTTGCGGTCTTCATTGCGTTCAATAATTGTTCAAAAGCAGAATTATCTGTTGAAAGCTGCATTTCTGGCTGAAAGACCTTATCGTTGGTTTTGATTATCCAGTAACTCTGATAAGTCGGTCTTTTCGGAAGCCCGTGTTTCATTCCAAAAAGAACAATGTCTTTATAGTAAATTACAGTCCGTTTATTAAAACAGACATCAATCAATTTTTCATCATCAAATTCAAGACGGGCATTGTTTATATAGAAAGCATTTACAATGCAAACCACAGAAACCAGCAGTAAGCCAGAAATGAAAAATGGATTATCCCTAAATCCTTCCTCAATCATCAGGACTACCGCAATAACCTGCAGTGACAACGCCAATCCAGAAAATATGATTGTCTGAAAAATCCGAAACTTAAGACTATATCGAATCTCCATCTCTTACCTCCAGCGCCCTTGCTGCACTGTAGGCTTTTTTCATTCCTACAAAGAACAGAACCGGCAGAAGTCTTAAATACATTATAACACCTTTTCTGCCACCACGTGCAAGCCATGCACGCTTTGACTGTTCCCAGATTTTTGATACCATAGGAATGAAATTTAAAAAAAGAGAAACTGCATCTGTCACAAGATTTTTTTCTTTCAAGTGGAACATTTTCCGAACGTTTTTTTCAATTGTCCAGATTCCTTCACGCAGTTCCAGAGAAGTAGAAGTTTTAAAAACAAGACTTGCGCTCTGCAATACAGAAAAAATTTTAATCAAAAGAAAAACCGATTCTCTCTGGTTTTCCCATGAAAACACTTTTCCAAAATCCAGATTGCCGCTTCCAAGTGCGGTAAGGACATCCATCAGAACTACAAAAGCCCCATAATACAGAACAGGCTTCAAGTCCGTAATCTGTTCCCTCAGAGAGAACTTAAGCACACAAGCTGTCCCAAACTGAACTGCTATCAGTACCACCGCAAAATATACTGGCAGACATAAAAACAGAATATTGATGAAAGGAATAAAAAGAAGTTTTTCCCATGCAGGACATTTATGCAAAAAAGAATTTCCGGCTTTGTATGAGAACGAAGAATATTTTTTTGTTACTTTATTTTTTTCTTTTGCCATTTTTACCAGATCAGATCTTTTACAGCCTTGTATGACACAAGGGGATTTCTGATGTTCCACTGCTCCAGATTCTGTTTAAGGCCGTCAGAAGGAGTTCCATCAAAAACCTTTTCACCACGAAACAAAACCACAAACTGATCTGCAAGACCAAAACATTTTTCCAACTCGTGACTCAAAATGATTACAGTTTTACCCTGCTCTTTGAGTGCCTTTATCAGATCGTTGACCTGCTTTACGCCACCAAAATCAAGATTCGCATAAGGTTCATCCATGATAATGATATTCAAATCCATGGCTATCATACAGGCAACGGCCAGACGACGTTTTTCTCCACCAGAAAGAAAGCGCGCAGGAAAATCAGCCTTTGCCATAAGTCCAGTCTTTTCTAATGCTGAACTTACAGCGGCCTCCACTTTTTCCGCCTTCCAGCCAAGATTCTTTGGCCCAAAAGCGATATCCTCCCGAGGGGTCTCTCCAAGAATCTGAGTCTCTGCTTCCTGAAAAACAAGACCGACTCTGCTTCCACAATCAACAGTGCCATCATCCGCTTCCTCAAGACCTGCAATTATCGACATGAGAACACTCTTTCCCGAGCCATTCTCGCCACCAATCACTACACAGGAACCATCAGAAATTTTAAGACTCACATTCTTTAAGGCACGGTTCAGGCCTTCTGATGTTTCAAAAGTTTTACTGACATTGCTGATTGTAATCAAATTATTCCTCGTTACTTGTTTTTGGATCTTTTTTCTTTCCAGAATACAGATACTGTGCGACAACAGGTCTTACCGCAAGCGCAACAGGAATGCAGACTGCAAATTTAATAAGGTCACCAGGTATAAATGGAACTACACAAGCCTTCATTGTATAAGCAAAAGCAGAAACCCCTTCAGGAACTTTTCCTGCCTGTAAAGCCCAACGTGAAAAATGGAAAACTCCAGGAATATAAAGCACAACCATTCCCACAAGAAGACCTGCAACAACACGGATTACAGTCACAGCATTAACCTTTTTCTGTTCAACAGAAGGACGGCCTGCAATAAATCCTGCAATAATTGCACCAATTAAATAACCTGGCAAAAATCCACCAGTAGGTCCTGCCCATACACCGAGACCACTAGTTCCACCAGAATAAACAGGAAGTCCGATTAAACCTGCAACAAGCCAGAGCGCAGTAGGAGTTCCACCAAGAACTCCACCTAAAAGAACCCCTGTCAAAACACAGAGCGCATTCTGCAATACGATTGGAACTGGTCCCAAGGGAATACGAAGAAAGCAGCCGATACAAACGATAGCTGCAAACAATGCAATAAATGAAACTGTAAGTAATGTTTTTGATCTTTTCATGGCAGGAATTTAACATATTGTAAACTTAAATTCAATAGAACTGGTTTACAATCTTGATTTCCTTATAAAAATACTCTAAGATTTCATCGTATTACACCTGGAGACTCCTATGACAATAACAGAACTCAAAGAAAAAATCCTTTCCGGCTACCGCATTACAAGAAATGACGAACTTACAATATTTAAAATCTGCGATTTTATGGAACTATGTCAGGCCGCAGATGAAATCCGTGAAAAATTTTCCGGAAATCAAGTGGAACTTTGTTCCATTATAAATGGTAAAAGCGGACATTGCAGTGAAAACTGCCGGTTCTGTGCTCAAAGTGCTTTTAACAAAACTGACTGTGAAACTTATGATTTTATTGAAGATGAAAAAATTATAGCTCGTGCCGTGCAGGATGCTAATGAAGGAGTTCACAGATTTGCAATTGTAACATCTGGCCGTTCACTTTCAGGGGCGGATTTTGAAAAAGCAATCAATGTCTACAAGAAGATGAGTTCCACCCTAAAGATGAACTTCTGCGCTTCCTTCGGCTTTCTTACAAAAGACCAGCTTCTCCGACTCAAAGATGCAGGCGTTACCCGCTATCACCACAACATCGAAACAAGCCGCCGAAATTTTCCCAACATCTGCACAAGCCACACTTTCGACATGAAACTTGAGACAATCAAAACCGTTAAAGAAATCGGTATGAAAATCTGTTCCGGTGGAATCATAGGCATGGGCGAGACTTTTGAAGACAGAATTGATATGGCGCTGACTTTATCCGAGGCAGGTGTAGATTCGATTCCGATAAATGCCCTTATGCCGATAAAAGGTACTCCTTTCGAAAATATCCGGCAGCTTTCAGAAGATGAAATTCTTCGCACCATTGCTATGTTCCGTTTCATAAATCCACAAAGCACTATCCGCCTTGCTGCAGGAAGAAAGCTCCTTTCCAACAGCGGAGAAAAGGCCTTTAATGCCGGCGCAAATGCAATGATCACAGGTAATATGCTTACTACAAGTGGAACTACTATCGCAGGCGATATTTCTCTTATGAAAAAAATGGGTCGCAATGTATGATTCTTATCGCTGAAAGTTCCATAAAGAACAGTGGCTTTATATTCCTTTGACTTTTCTTTCTATATAATTTATTCTAAATTCATTCACAGTGTTTCAGTAATCATATGCTGTATCGTGAAAATTCCTCACTATCAAACAAGGAGAAAAAAATGGATTTAATCCCAAGCTTTCAGGTAGATCATATTAAACTCGTTCCGGGAATTTACGAGTCCCGCGTTGATACAGTCGGCGACCAGTTTGTCACAACATTCGACATCCGTATGAAAAAGCCTAACCTTGAACCAACCCTTCACGGAAACGCAATTCACACAATCGAACACCTTATCGCAACATTCCTCCGTAACGATCCTGAATGGAAAGACAAGACTGTATACTGGGGACCAATGGGCTGTCTTACAGGCTGTTACTTTATCGTAAAAGGTCGTCCAACACCTCAGGAAATTCTCCCCGTAATGATCCGTGCATTTGAATTCTGCGCTAACTTTGAAGGCGATATTCCTGGTGCAAAACCAGATGAATGCGGAAATTATCTTTTCCAGGATTTACCAACTGCAAAATGGGAAGCTTCAAAATACCTTGAAGTATTAAAAAACAATCCTTGTTTTGAATATCCTAAAAAATAAAATATCCGAAATTCACTTTCGATAAAAAAAGGCGATCCGTTTGAAGTCTTTATGCACTTCATCCGAAATCGCCTTTTTTTAGTTTAATACTTTTTCAGTTTATTATTTTTCAGACTTCTGATTTTATCTTAACCTAAAAGCTTATCGCTTACTTCACCTGACACGCTGAACTTGGCAAGAAGATCTTCAACTATAAGGTTTTTCTTTTCTTCGTCACGAACATCGTAAACTACTTTTCCGTCCATCATCATGATGAGGCGGTTTCCGTAGCGGATAGCGTCTTTCATGTTGTGAGTTACCATGAAGGTTGTAAGATGATCTTTTGTTACGAATTCTTCTGTAAGTTCAAGAACCTTCTTTGCTGTTTTTGGATCGAGTGCGGCTGTGTGTTCGTCGAGAAGAAGAAGTTCCGGTTTCTGAAGGCATGACATTAAAAGTGTAAGTGCCTGGCGCTGTCCGCCTGAAAGTAAACCGACCTTTGCCTGCATTCTGTTTTCAAGTCCAAGGTCAAGAAGTGCGAGCTTTTCGCGGTACATTTCTCTCTCGGAATTTTTGATATACCATGCAAGGCTGCGTTTTTTTCCTCGACGGTATGCCATTGCGAGATTTTCTTCAATTGACATATTAGCTGCTGTTCCCATCATCGGATCCTGGAATACGCGACCAAGATATTTTGCACGAATATATTCCGGTTTGTGTGTAAGTTCACTGTTGTTAAGAACGATAGAACCAGTGTCGCTGTAATGAACTCCGGCAATCAGGTTTAACAGTGTAGATTTTCCGGCACCGTTACCGCCGATGACTGTAACAAAGTCACCGTCTTTAAGTTCAAGATCAATTCCACGAAGTGCTTTCTTTTCTGTAATTGTTCCAGGATTGAATGTTTTAGTAATATTTGTAAGTTTTAACATTTTTCATTCCCCCTGATATTAGTGCTTAAAATTGTCATCGGCATGTCTTGTATCTTTTTCATTTGCCGGTCCAAAATAAGCACGTCTTCTTTTATTGATTGCGTTTTTCATTACAGGAACTGAAAGCGCGATTGCTACGATTACTGCTGTAATTACCTTAAGGTCTGTAGGTTTGAATCCTGGAATTGCAAGAGCTGTTGCAATAACGATACGGTATACGATTGAACCGCAGACTACCGCAATCAAACTCCACCACAAACCAAAGCGGGTTCCGAAAATGACTTCACCGATAATGATTGAAGCGAGCGCACTTACGATGGCACCCTGACCCATAAGAACATCACCGTATCCCTGGCTCTGAGCTACAAAAGCACCGCTCAAAGCTACAAGACCGTTTGAAATCATCAAACCGCAGATTTTTGTCATATCTGTATTCACGCCCAGTGCGCGAACCATATTTTCATTGCTACCAGTTGCACGAATTGCACTGCCGTATTCTGTTCCGAAGAAAAGATAAACGACGTAAATAATCAATGCAACGATTATTACTCCAAGAATAAGTGAAACGATTGTTGGAGAAAGTGTTTTTTTCATTCCGTTGACAAGTTCTTTGTATGCAGGATTGTCAACATTAATTTCAATGCCCTTAATTTTGGCAAAGAGATCTGTTACCCCTTTTGTAAATTTTGTCATCATTGTTGGGCTACCGATTAAAGGGGTGTTCGGGCGTCCCATGATTCTGATATTAATTGAATACAATGCAATCTGACTCAAAATTCCCGCAAGAAGAATGTTAATGCGCATTTTTGTTGTCATAAATCCAGTCATCAATCCACAAAGCAGACCTACGATAAATACAAAAACCAATGTAAGGTAAGGGTCCATTCCGTGTGTAATCAAAACAGCTGTTACTGCACCACCTGCCGCAAAACTGCCGTCAACAGTCATGTCAGCCATGTTCAAAAGTCTGAATGAAATATAAACACCCAAAGTGATTAATCCCCAGAGAACTCCCTGAGAAACAGCAGCTGGCAACGCTCTGTAAACTGATAAAAGAAAATCAACGAACTGCATTATTTTTTAACTCCAAATTGAATTAAACAAGGTGACCGTTCAAAATCACCCTGTTTATATTTTGATTAAAGATCAGCTGGAATTTTAATTCCGAGTTTGTTAGCTGTATCTTCGTTTACCTTCAAGTCACACTTGTCGAGGTACTGGATAGGCATGTCAGCTGGTTTCTTTCCTTTAAGAACTTCAACAGCCATTTTTGCTGTCTGTTTTCCGAGTTCGTAGTAGTTAAGACCATAAGTAGCCAAACCACCAGCGTTAACCATTCCTTCTTCACCAACGATTGTAGGAATACCGTTTTCTGTAGCAACCTGAGCAACCAATGGCATACCAGCTGCGATCATGTTGTCTGTTGGAGAGTAGATTGCATCTACTTTACCACAGAGGTTCTGAACAACCTGCTGGATTTCGTTTGAGTTAGAAACTGTAGCTTCTACATATTTAAGTCCGAGTTCGTCACAAGCTTTTTCTGCAAGTGCAATCTGGAAGTAAGAGTTCTGTTCACTTGAGCAGAAAAGCATACCAACAGTTTTTACATTTGGACAAACTTTCTTGAGAAGCTGAATCTGAGCAGCACAAGGAGTCAAGTCAGATGTACCTGTTACGTTGTTTCCTGGTGCATTGTTAGAAGCAACAAGCTTAGCTGATTCAGGGTCAGTTACAGAAGAAATGAGAATAGGAATTTCCTGTGTAAGATTTGCAACAGCCTGTGCAGCTGGTGTAGCGATAGCGAAAATCATGTCGCTGCGGTCATTGATTAATTTTTCAGCGATAGTTACACAGTTAGCCTGTTCGCCCTGAGCATTCTGATAATCGATTTTAATGTTCTGTCCATCAACGTATCCAGCTTCTTTAAGACCGTCAACAAAACCCTGATAGTTAGCATCAAGAGCAGCGTGTTCAACGAGCTGAATTACACCAATTTTTATAACCTTATCTTTAGAATCTCCGCCACATGATGTAAAGCAAAGTGCAACTGCTACAGCCATCATCATAGCAATAATAGATTTTTTCATTACATAACCTCCAATGAAATGTAAAACAGTACTATTATAAATATGAATTCAGTACAGTTCAATAGAGGAATTTGCATAAATTCGCAAAATTCCTTATAAATTCTTCCATGTTTCTCTTGACAGTAATTAAAATTGACCTTATATTACTATTAACAGTAATTACTTTTTATAGTAGCAAGCAACAACATCGTCATTGTGAACGCAGCGTGCTTTTTCTTATAGCGATTTTTTGTTGATGGTATTTTCAATAAATTTTTATATATGTGTGTTGAGGAGATTTTATGACACAATCGAATAATGGATTTTTTAACCAGTATGGCGGTAAATACGTAGCAGAAGTTCTTCGCCGTCCACTTGATGAACTTGAAGTAGAATTCAAAAAAGCAATGGCTGACCCTGAATTCGTTAAAGAACTTGAAACAATTCAGCGCGATTACATCGGCCGCGAAACACCACTTTTGTACGCAGAAACAGCAACAAAACTTTTAGGCGGTGCACAGATTTATATTAAACTTGAAGGCCTTGCAAACACTGGTGCTCACAAAATCAATAACGCAATCGGTCAATGTCTGCTTGCAAAGAGAATGGGAAAAAAAAGAATCATTGCAGAAACAGGTGCCGGTCAACATGGTGTTGCAACAGCAGCTGCATGTGCAAAGCTCGGCCTTGACTGTACAGTTTATATGGGAGAAGTTGACGTACGCCGTCAGCAGCCAAACGTTTCTTCAATGGAAATGTACGGCGCAAAAGTTCACGCAGTAACATCCGGAAGCCGTACACTTAAAGATGCAGTAAACGAAGCAATGCGTGACTGGGCAGCAAATCCAGATACAACACACTACTGTTTAGGAAGCGCAGTCGGTCCTGCACCATTCCCTGATATGGTACGCGAATTTCAGAGCGTAATCGGTAAAGAAGTAAAACGCCAGTGCGCAGAACGCAACATCAAGCCAGAAGCATTGATTGCCTGCTGTGGCGGCGGCTCAAACTCAATCGGATTTTTTGCACCGTTCATCGATGACAAAGAACCACGCCTTATCGCAGTTGAAGCAGGCGGAATCGGACCAGGTGTCGGAGAAAACGCAAACCGCATGACAGGTAACGTAAGCCGTGAAGGAATCCTCCATGGATACAAATCACGCTTCTTACTCGATGACGACGGACAGCCGCTCCCAACCCGTTCAATCTCTGCAGGACTTGATTACTGCGGAATCGGACCTCAGCTTGCATCTCTCGGAAACTCAGGCCGTGTAGAATTTACATCTGCACTTGATAAGGAAGCACTCGAAGCCGTTAAGTTCTTTGCTAAAAACGAAGGCGTACTCTTTGCAATGGAAAGTGCCCACGCCGGAGCTGAAGCAATCAAGCTTGCACCAAAACTCGAAAAAGACAAAGCAATCATAGTAAACATGAGCGGCCGCGGTGACAAAGACATCTTCATCACATGTCCGGTATTCCGGCCCGAAGAATGGAAACAGTTCCTTATCTCAGAACTGGAACGCCTGAATGATAATAAAGACATCCATGAAGCTGCGCAGATGGTTCCTTCCATGTAACCTTCTGAGCAGCTTTGGAATCAGTAACGGTTGCAGAAAGATTGCTGGTAATCTGATGCGACTAGTTGTTGATATCTCGGTTGATGTAAGTGAAACTTATGCTGGCCGGGATTTTTTTTTGGTTTTAAGGGAATTTTTTCAAAGTAAGAGTATGTTATAGATGAACAGTTTAAATTCATCATACATATTTGACTATATACAATTCTATATATTATTATATGTATAGAGGAACTTATGTTAGTAGAAACAAATCAAATGATGCCAATAACAAAATTACAGAAAAATCTTACACAAACAGTCAGAAAAGTAGCTGAAGAAAAAAAAACTGTTTATATCCTTAAAAACAACGTTATGGAGGCTGTAATGATTCCTTTTGAAAAATACGAATACCTCTCCGCACTTGAAGAAGCCATGGAAAATTCTGAAATCGCTGAAATGATTAAAACCAGAATGAAAGGCTATAAAGAATCCGAATCTGTTTCGTGGGAATCAGTTCGCGAAGAATAATTTGGAAAAAGAAACAACGCAGTTCTCGTTTCTGAAGACGACTGGAACTCAATTCAGGAAACTTTATACTTGTGTTCAATTCCTGGAATGCGCGAATCAATTCTCGATGCCAGCAAAGAACCTCTTGAAGAAAGTGCAAAGGAACTTGACTGGTAATGTGGACAGTAGTTTATTCAAAGCAGGCTGTTAAAGACAGTAAAAAAATTGAACAGTCCAATTTAAAGGAATCTGTTTTAAAATTACTGGAAGTCATTAAAAAAGATCATTTTGAAATTGTAAAATTTGAAGTGCGCTTGTGTGCAGACCTAAAACTGATTACAATGAAACAGCGAGCCGAACTTTCTTTAAAGCTGGAAAGCATAGGCAAGCAGATTACTGCATGGAGAAATTCAGGCAGTAAGAGCCAGAATTTGCAAGGTTAAGGCTTTGCAGAGCGAGCCAGCTTTTGTGTAAAAGCGGCAGATTCACCGGAACAAAAAATGCAAAAAGAATTGCACGGCCAAAAGTTGCCTTTACATCCGGTATCCCAATTCTGGTGCAAATGCTTGCATCAGAGTCCATAGAAATCTGCTTTATCTGGTCGTCGTCCCAGTACGCTTCCAACGATAATAACGCATACAAACTCAATTTCAACAATGGGGACTGGAACAACAACAACAAGAACAACAACAACAATTATGTTTGTGCAGTGCGGGATTTTACACAAAAGCTTTTCTTTGATAAGTAGATGTAAAATAAAGCATAACAACAGTTTCAAAGCGGATGTCGGGTCGAGGCTGCCACCGTTTAAACCTATGTTATGCTGACGCCCGCACTGGGGCGCTCATTTGTCAAGTAATAGTCAAAAAAGCAAAATTTTGGTATAATTCTATATGTGAAACCTTTGATAAAATATCGTGGCGGGAAATCGAAGGAGATTCCTAACATTGAAAAGCAAATACCTCAGTTTACAGGACGCTATATAGAGCCATTTTTCGGAGGCGGAGCTTTATATTTCCATCTTGAACCGCAAAAAGCAATTATAAACGATATTAATTCTAAACTTATTGGCTTCTATAATGGTGTTAAGAGCGATTATTCTAATCTTCGCAGAGAATTAGATGAAGTAGAAAAAATATATGAAGAAAATCGACATGACTTCGATGAACTTAAAAAACTTCATCCTACAGAACATGTAGAGGATAAAAACGAATATTTTTATTACCAAATTCGTGATATGTACAACGGATTATCTGAAAAAAAATATTCAGATGCTCTCATTTACTTTTTCATAAATAAAACCGCCTACTCTGGAATGATACGATATAATGCTAAAGGTGAATTTAATGTGCCTTTTGGAAGATATCAGCATTTAAATACGTCTTTAGTTTCGCAAGAACATTCAAATCTTCTTTCAAATACAAAAATATATAATAAAGATTACAAAGAAATCTTTGACATGACAAAAGCAGATGATTTTGTATTTTTAGATCCTCCTTATGATTGTGTTTTTTCTGATTATGGAAACGAAGAATATAAGGATGGATTCAATGATGATTCTCATAGAAAATTAGCACAAGATTTTAAGAATCTAGGTTGTAAAGCTTTAATGGTTATTGGAAAAACTCCTCTTACAGAAGAATTATATGGAAGTATGATTGTAGATGAATATGCAAAAAAATATGCAGTAAATATTCGTAACAGATTTAAAGCTGCTGCAAATCACATTTTAGTTGCAAACTATAAGGAATAAAATGGCAAAATCCATAGATAGCAAAGTATTGTTTATTACAACATCACCACGAACACCAGAAAAGATGATTCCTGAAATTGATCTTTTAAGTAAAAACTTCGAAGGCAAAAAATGGAATACAGAAACACAAATTGCTTTTATGGAACTTTTGCGTAATGAAAACTTTTTCAATGGTTCTGGTAATAATGACCCTGCATTTAGTGCAAGAGATAGAATAAACCGGGCTCCAAAAGCACTTGGTTTTATTTTGCTGGAGCCAACTATCAAATTAACAGAATCAGGAAAAGCTTTAATTTCTGCAAAACGTAAAGAAGAAGTATTTTTACGCCAACTTCTTAAATTTCAAATTCCTTCACCATATCATACACCGAGTGAAAAAGCGGCTGATTTCTATGTAAAGCCATATCTTGAAATTCTGAGATTAATATATACGCTTGGAACACTTAAATTTGATGAACTTATGATTTTTGGCTTGCAACTTACAGATTATCGCGAGTTTAATAATATTGTAAAGAAAATAGAAAAATTTCGAATTGACAGAGAAAAGACCTCAAAGAAATATCGTGAATTCAAATATTATGCCCAGATGAACGAGTTACAGGAAATTTATAGTTCTGAACTTGCGAAAGGTGAAATTTCTACAAGAGAAAGTAATATTGCAACTGCAAAGAAATTTTTGCAAACAAAAGCAAGTAATATGCATGACTATGCAGATGCTTGTATCAGATATTTACGGGCGACAGGACTTGTTTCAATTTCTCACATTGGACGTTCTCTTTCAATTCTTCCAGAAAAGAAAAAAGATGTGGAGTTTATTTTAAATAATATTTCTCGGGAACCTGTTTTTATTGATGACAAAGCAAAATATTTAGACTATTTAGGCAATTCCGAACTTCCTAAACTTCTTACAGATAACAAAGACTCTTTGCTTCAAAAAATTAAAGAAGAAAATCCAACAGAACAGATACAAGAATCCGTTACAATCCACGAACTTAAAGAAAAACTTGATGATTTAATAATAACCAAAAGAGAGAAGCTTATTCAATCACAAATTGCTGAAATTAAAGACTACAAAAAATATGATGACATTCAGACAACATTTACGCAAATTGAAGAGAATGATATTTATGACCCGTCTTTGATTCTAGAATGGAATGTGTGGCGTGGAATGACAATGCTGGATGGTGGAAATATCAAAGCAAATTTAAAGTTCGATGATTTTGGCAATCCAATGTCTACTGCACAAGGAAATATGGCTGATATTGTCTGCGATTATGAAACTTTTGGTTTAACAGTAGAAGTTACTATGGCAAGCGGTCAAAAACAGTACGAAATGGAAGGAGAACCTGTTTCAAGGCATTTGGCAAAATTCAAAAAAGAAACAGGTAAAGAAGCGTATTGTTTATTTGTTGCTCCGACTATAAACGAATCCTGCATTGCTCATTTTTATGGTCTTCATAATTTGAATATTTCTTATTACGGTGGAAAGTCAGTCATTGTACCGCTACCGCTCAATGTGTTTAAGAAAATGCTTGAAGATTCTTTTAAAGCATCATATATACCAAATCCTGAACAAGTAAAATCTTTCTTCGAATATTCTCGCACTGTAGCTTCAACAAGTCATAGTGAGCAAGAATGGTATAATAAGGTAGTAGAAAAAGCATTGAATTGGCTAG
>SAMEA3663208__coassemble_246_pt1 | contig 21225 bp, 19 predicted proteins | sample SAMEA3663208__metabat2_high_PE_016 | metagenome-assembled genome bin SAMEA3663208 (sample SAMEA3663208) | pig gut metagenome | biome: pig gut; feature: pig-associated habitat; material: faeces | place: China | collected 2013
TCTATTTAGGTGGTGTTTGTAAATTCAGTCTTTAGCGGACTTTTTCAGTGGCCTCGTATTTAATGCCTCCTTTTTTAATGCAATTTAAACTTGTCATTATTTTTATCACTTGCTTTACAGTCAGTGTTTTTATAAAACCTATTTTATTAGATTCAAAAATTCTTCTTCTGTAATGATCTTAATGCCAAGTTTCTGTGCCTTTACGTTCTTTGATGAACCTGAAGTCGTGTCGTTTGTTACAAGATATGTAAGGTCTTTTGTAACTGAAGATTTTGAAGAGCCGCCATTATTCTTAACAAGCGCTTCTGCATCCTGTCTTTTCATTGTTTTAAGTTCGCCTGTAAAGCAGAAAGACATTCCTGTAAGTTTACCGTCAGTGAGACTTTCAATTGTAATGATTCCGTCATCGACAAGGGAACGCATTTCTTTTTCGTTTTCGACAAGTCCGGCTTTTAACGAGCGGGCTGTAATTTCTGCAAACATATATACGCCTGCAAAATCATCTTCATCTGCTTCAAGAATCTTATCTAGGGAATTAAAGCCCGCGTCAATAAGTTTTTCTACCATTGTCTCGCCAATGGAATCGATGTCAAAACCTGCAATAAAACTTGCAAGCCGGACGTTTCTGTGGGCCTGGATTGAGCTGAATACTTTCTGCGCTCCTAAAGATACCTTCTCGCCTTTTGATACCTTTTCTGCGCTTTCTTCATTCACAAAATAAGGAACTAAATCTTCAACAGTAAGTTTATAAATATCACTTACGCTCTGGATTTTTTCATCATTAAATAGCGCATTAACAAGTGCTTCACCAAAATCTCTGATATCAATGCATTCAATCCATTTGAATATGCGGTGAAGAATTCTTTTCTTACAGTCTTTGTTAGGACAGAAAAGTCTTGAACCAGCATCTTCAAGTTTTGAACCGCACACGTTACACTCTGTCGGAAACTTAACAGGTTTAAGACCGTCAAGATTTTCTTCAACGACTACCCTTTCAATCTTAGGAATAATTTCTCCGCGCTTAACGACAACGACATGGCTTCCGATCTGAACACCGAGAGCACGAAGCGTATCAGGGTTTGCAAGACTTGCACGCTGGACAGTTGTTCCTGCAAGCTCAACTGGATCAAAAATTGCAACAGGTGTATAAGTAGAACCTGATTCACTCCATTCAATTTCTTTAACAACAGAGATTGCTTCTTCAAGTGAAAATTTAAATGCAATCTGATGGTCAGGACGGTTCCGTTTTGCATCATCAAAATTGATAACTCGTTCTTTAATTACAAGACCGTCAATGTCGTACTCAATTCCTTTTCGGATCTCCATGACCTTAGATCTGTAGTTGATAACATCCTCTGGAGTTCTGCATATTTCAAGCGGGCTTACATAAAAGCCTAATGATTTAAGCCACGCCATTTTTTCTTCTTCATCATTGAATGGCTGTTCATCGCCAGTAGCAAGTGCATCATAAGTAATGAGTTTAAGGTATTCGCAGCCTGCAGTTTCTTTTCGTTTCATCAAACCGTTGGCAGCGTTTCTACAGTTTGCTTTGTCAGAAAAATATTTGTCATGAACTTCGTGGGTCATGATTACTTCGCCGCGAATGCCACCGGTAAAATCAACCTTCTGACCGTCACGGTATAAGGCTGCAGGAACTCCCTGCATTACCTTTGCGTTTGCAGTAATGTCATCACCGACAGTTCCATCACCGCGGGTTACTGCGCGAATTAAATTTCCTTTTTCGAACTGAAGTTCGAGAGATGCGCCGTCTAATTTATATTCAACAAGGTATTCAGGATAAACATGTTTTGCAGCCCATTCCAGAAACTGTTCCGGTGTTGCAGCTTTTTCCTGGCTTCCCATCGGCATGATGTGATTTGCTTTTTCAAAGTTTCCGGAATCGGCTCCGACTTTGTGAAGGATTGGATTTTTAGGATCTAAGGCTTTTAATTCATCCCAGAGCTTGTCAAATTCTGCGTCCTCAATTTCGCCTTCTCCGTCATAGTAGGATTTCTGATAACGGGTAATTAATTTTTCAAGTTCTTTGATTCGAAGCTTATTGTTACTTGTTTTTTCTGCTTCATTGATGTCGAATAAATCCATTTTCCCACCTCATATATAAAAGAGGAATCAAGTATTACCTGATTCCTTTTAATATTATAGTCTATTTTTTAACAAAGAAAAGTTCATTGATTACGCGGTCTGCATTAAGACCTTTGCGTTCAAACTTTGTTTCAGGTCTCCATTTTTGGTGTTCTGCAAAACCGTCATATTTATTTTTAAGCCCTTCAGTTGCATTCAATTCTTCAAGGGCAAAGTCTGCGTATTCCTGCCAGTCAGTAACAAAGTAAACGTAACCGTCTTTCTTTAACTTTGATTCAAAGAGATTTGTTCTCGGACGCTGAACTAGTCTTCTTTTGTGATGTTTCTTTTTAGGCCATGGGTCTGCAAAGAAAATGTGGAATCCAGAAACGCTCGAGTCAGGAATCATTTTTTCAAGAACATCGAGTGCATCAAACTGAATGATGTAAAGGTTTTTAAGTCCCATTGTCTTAATATCACCGAGAACTTTTCCGACACCCGGACGATGAACTTCAATTCCAAGATAATTGATGTCAGGATTATTCTTTGCAATCTGCACTGTAGCAGCTCCCATTCCAAATCCAATTTCTACAACAACAGGATTTTTATTACCAAAAACTTTTTCAAAATCAAGATGTTCTTCTTTAAAATCAATACACCAGACAGGATACAGTTCTTTGTAATCACGTTCCTGAGCAGCTGTCATTCTTCCCTGACGGAGAACAAAAGTTTTGATTGTTCTGAATGCGCCAGATTTATTTTCAGCAGGTTTTGAATTCTCTGTAGGTTTTGACTTCTCTGCAGGTTTTGTATTTTCTTCGATTTTGTTATTTTCGTTTTCCATTTGTTTATCCTTATCTGATTATCTTATGCAGTTTTATTTATCTGTCGCCGTCCATCTGCCTTTTTAATTCCTGTTCGGCATATTGTTCTTCTGTCGGCGAATTTTCTTCATTTTTGAGAACTCTCGGCATAATGAACATCTGGTTTTTCAGCTTGTAAAAAACTCTGAACGATGTCGCATCTTTTTTATATAAAAAAATCTTGTCTGCCGCAATACCTGAATATTCCTTTGTAATTTTCCAATCAGCTTTTGCATTTCCGTAGTAAAGAAGATTATTCTGTTCAGAATAAATTCCTACAAATATTTCCGGTTCCTTAAATTTTAATACTTTCAGAAAATCCTTTACCTTCAAGCCCTTCAATTCAAGGTCTTTCTCAAGTTCAAACTCCCTGATGTCTTCTCTACCGGCAGCATCCATATAAGTAATTGTGTATGAACCTTCAGGAATTCCCTCTTCTGCAGAAACTCCTTCAAGATTTGTATAACCTGCAAAATAATAACCTTCAGACTGACTGATCAGCGGATTAGTAATAACCCAGCGGTAACCTGTGCCATTGTGTTTGATTTTTATTGTTTCAACACGGCGAACATCACTTTTCATTTTTAGAAAAACATTTAATTTCTGCTGTGCAGTTTTGTTTTCATCTTCAAAATTATAAACGAGTTTGACTTCTGGAGAAACAATCTGAGGTTCAGTATTTGCACAGGAAAAAACAAAAACACTCAATGCTGCAAAAACAAAAGCACTGAGTCGTTTGATGAGAACTGAATTAGAAAATGATCTAAATGGATGACTATCCATTGTTCTGGAAATTAAAAATCAAGTTAATGACTGTCAAACCTGAAGCTGTAAACTGATTTACAAGGGATTCAAATTTTACATTAACTTTTTTACAGGCATCATCAAGGTACGAAAGATAATACATACCCAAGTCTGTTCCTTCCTGTCCTTCAGGAAGTTCGCGGTAAAAGTCTACCAGTGAGCGTTTTGCTGTATCTGCCTGTGCTTTCATTTCGAAGTTTTCTTTTACTTCCTGGAACTCGTCGTCTTTGTTGTACAAAGTGATGTGGAGGCGTCCCTGTTTTCCGACAGAGCTTGAGCCACCACCGATTTTCCAGCTTAAGAATACCTGTTCGTGTTTTGATTCAAGTTCACGGACGATTTTCTTTCTTACATCAGGATCTAGTACGAGTGTACTGATATCATCGCGGTCAGCATACATTGTCTGAGCTTCTTTACGGATGTTTGCATTTTCGTTGTTAAGTGCAAGTTCCATAACCATTACCGAAATGTATTCTGCAACTTTTGATTTATCCATGTATCTTGTAAGAAGGCTTCGGATTGAAGAAAGCAATTCAGAATAGTTTTCGTCCTTACTGAACTTTGTAATAATATACCAGTTCATAAGACCGAGACGATTCATGAATTTTTCTGAAGTTAAAAGATATACGTTTTTTTCTTCAGGGGAATAATCTTTGTTTGAGATGATTGCTTTCCAGATTGGAGCAAGAATAGCTTTACGAGTCTGTTCGATAAGACCATTCTTTGTAGAAAGAATCTGGCGAAGTTTCATTTCGCCCATGTTTGTTTTTTCGTCGATAAGCTGTGCAGGATTCTGACGATTGTGACGTCTTACACAGTCTGAAGCAATGAATGCCTGGAATATTTCGCGGTCAAACTGTTTGTAAAGAACTGAATATACAATGAGCTTAGAAAGATCCATGACTTCCTGACGTTTTGAAACAAATTCTGACATTGAAATTTCAATTTTAGAAATATATTCAAGAAGAAGCATGTTTTGAATAGACTGTGGGGAAAATTTATTAAGTGAAACTCCGTATTCTTCTACGTTATCAGCAAGCTTAATTCTTTTAAGATTTTTCTTGTGACTGATAAAATTGGAAGCTCCCGCTTCAGTTAAAATAAGCTTAAGCGGTAAATCAAGCATTAACTTTTTGGCCATAAAACAGTAAATACTCCAATTACTAATTGTATATTTTCTTTCTATATATTATACCCTATGGCTTTTTGATTGTAAACTGATTTTTTGTGTAATTTTGACAGAATTCAAAATTTTGTTTGTATAAAATTGCTACACCTAATCAAATTTATGATATATAATAATTTTATGATTATTGCAGAAATAGGAACTTCGCACGAAGGCTCAAAAGAAAAAGCCCGAAAACTCATTGACGTAGCCTGTGACGCAGGTGCTGATTACGTTAAATTTCAGTGGGTTTATGCTTCAGAAATTCTTCATCCTGACACTGGCTTTGTAAAACTTCCTACAGGTAACATTCCGCTTTACGAGCGGTTCAAGGAACTTGAATGTCCCGTAAGTTTTTACAAAGAAATGCTCGATTACGTTCATTCCAAAGGAAAAAAGTTCATCTGTTCGCCATTTGGTCTTCAAAGCCTTAAAGAGTTGTTAGAAATTCACCCTGATGCAGTAAAAATCGCTTCTCCTGAACTTAATCACTACAAAATGCTTGAAGCTCTTGCCGATTACCGCAAAAACAAATGCGAAAAAATTCCTGTAATCCTTTCAAGCGGCGTTTCTACCCTTTCTGATATCGAAAAAGCACTTTCCATCACTGGTAAAGATAACGTTTCACTTCTTCACTGCATTACAAGCTATCCGGCTCCCGAAAATGAATACAACCTCCGCCTTATTAAAAACCTTTCAAACATTCTTGGCATTCCATGCGGCGTAAGCGACCACAGCTTAGATCCGATTTTAGTACCTGCATTAAGCGTTGCCTGTGGCGGAACAATCATCGAAAAGCACATCACTTTAAGTCGAAAAACCTCAGGCCTTGACGACCCTGTAGCTTTAGAACCGGAACAGTTCGGTTTTATGAGCCACATCGTAAACCAGGCAAAAGCAACGCTCGACCATTACGGAATCGAAACAGGAACAAAACGCATTATCGACCAGATTTCTGAGCAGTTCGGTTCAGAGAAAGTCGAAAAAGTACTCGGCACAGGAATAAAAGAGCTTGCTCCTTCAGAAAAATTAAATTACGGACGTACTAACAGAAGCCTTCACTTTATGAAAGAGTTCGAAAAAGGTCATGTCATCAAAGAAGAAGACATCGGCATTTTAAGAACAGAAAAAGTGCTCACTCCCGGAATTACTCCTGAATACTATGATCTGGTTATCGGAAAGACACTTTCAAGAAATGTAAAATCAGGAAGCGGCGTTCAATTTGAAGACTTGATGTAGGTTTTCTATATACCCCTCTTTCATTGCGTGAAAAAACAATCACAGCCCTTTTATAAAGTTTCGTAAAATCTCGGGTATATTGTTTATTCCTCAAATTTTCATTATTATTGACTCATGAGTAATTTGATTCAACCAAGAGTATTAAAAGGTTTTAGAGACTTTCTTCCTACAGCACAGATTCAGCGTGCTACATTACAGGAAAAAATTACAGAAGTATACCGTTCATTCGGATTTGTACCAATCGACACACCAGTTCTTGAATACACAGAAATTCTTTTGAGAAAAAGCAATGGTGAAACAGAAAAACAAGTTTTCAGATTTGAAGACAATGGCGGTCGTGACGTTGCAATGCGTTTTGACCTTACAGTTCCATTTGCACGTTTTACAGCAGAACATTTTGCAGAACTTTATCTTCCTTTCAAAAGATATCATATTTCAAAAGTATGGCGCGGAGAAAAACCACAGGCCGGCCGTTACAGAGAATTCGTTCAGTGTGACGTAGACACTGTTGGCTCAGACAGCGCAGTATCAGATTTTGAAATCCTCAACGTTATGAAAGCTGCCCTTAACGCAATCGGTGTTGAAAAAATTACAATTCACGTAAACCACCGCGGAATCTTTAACCGCTTTTTGAACAAGCTCGGACTTCTTGAAAAATCAGAAGACATTCTCCGTTCTGTTGATAAGCTTGCAAAAGTCGGCGAAGAAGAAGTAAAAAAGGAACTTCTCGAATATTCAGGTGATGAAGCAAAAGCTTCTGAAATCTTAAAATACATTTCTGCAAAAGGATCATTCCTCGAAATTCTTTCTCAGCTTGAAACAATGGCAGGCGGTCCTGACACTGATACTCAGCGCATGAAAGATATTTACGAAATGATGAAGGCTTCAGGAATTGAATCAACATATGTTCTCGATCCTTCAATTACACGCGGCCTTGATTACTACACTGGAGTTGTTTACGAAACATTCTTGAATGATCTTCCTTCAATCGGTTCTGTATGTTCAGGCGGCCGCTACGATAACCTTGCAGGTCTTTATATGAAAGAAAAAGTGCCTGGCGTCGGAGCATCAATCGGACTTGACCGTCTTATTGCTGGTCTTGAACAGCTTGGAATCACTGAAAATAAAGGAAGCTATGTTGATGCAGAAATCTTCTGCCAGGATGCTTCTGACATTGTTGCTTATCAGAAAACAGCTACACTTCTTCGTGCTAAAGGTGTAAATGTTGAAGTTTTCCCTGATGCAAAGAAAATGAACCAGCAGTACAAAGTAACTGAAGCAAAATCAATTGCCTGGGGAATTCTCATCAGCAAAGATCAGATTGCAAATAACACACTTACTTTGAAAAACCTGAAGACAAGAGAAATGTTTGAAGGTATCACAGTAGAAAAAGCCTGTGAACTTATTCAGTCATAGACTTAGCTACTTTTTCAGCCTTTAATTTATTCTGGTATACGCTGACGTTGGTTTCTGACAACCATCCCTGTTCAAAACGGTACCAGATTTCTTTTGCTTTTGAATCAATTGAAGATTCAAGAATCTTATTCCCTTCGATTTTTAATACGTCTCCCAAACGGCAGTGATCAACTACAGTTGAACTCCATGAAGGTTCTTTTCTGAATGCAGCATACGGCTCGATAATAAGTGCCCAGTTATATTCAGGAGAAAGTGCGTTTGGATCGGAATTATCAAGAACGATTTCTGTTTTGTTTTTTGAGCAGGAAAAAAGAGAAAAGGAACTTAAAAGTAAAATTAAGATAGCTGCTGTATTAAATAAATTTCTTTTCATTGTTTTTCCTATTTGAGGTTTTCAATATATTTTTTTACTTCAGGATAAATGCTTAAATCAGAATCTACAAAGTTATCGCGGGGAATGTCGTTAATATCAACCCATTTGTAATCCTGATGTTCAGTCAAAACATATTTCTGTTTCATTCCGTCATGAGGAACTTTAATCTGATAAACTTCGAGAAGACTTTTCTTATCGTTGTGAGTAAAAGAACCTGTTGTTATTTTATTGAGCACTTCAACTGTAATTCCGAATTCTTCAGACATTTCGCGGATGATTGAAAGTTTTTCGTCTTCACCATCTTCGACTTTACCGCCCGGAAATTCCCAGCGGTTTCCCATCTGCCCTGTCGGATTACGAAGTGCAATGAGCACCTTGCCGTTATCGTAAGCAATGCATGCAATAGATTTTTTCATATTCAAACTCTAGAAAATAATAAAGCCAGGAATAATAAAATGAACTACGGCAACAATAATACAGACACAGCCGATATATTTCTTATATCTGAAAAGAATGTTTTCTACAAAATCAGGAAGCTCATGATCAGCAAAACTTTCTGCAAAATGACATAATACAAGAGTTGCACCGCCTGCAAGTCCAAAGAGCGCAGGAAGAAAATCTCCAAGAACAGGAAGACCGGAATCTCTTGTTCCTACATGGAAAACAAAAAAGAGTTTAATAAATCCGACAATGGCACAAAGAACACCACTGATCATACAGAAAGTCGCATTGGTAAAGATACTGTCATTTTTAAGTGTTTCTTTAACGTTCTTTGCTTTTGAAAGAGCTTTTTTTCTAGGACTTTCATCAAAGTCATCAAAAGCTGTTTCTGCGTCTGATGATGCAGAAAAAAGACACACACCTACAACAATATTCAACAAAATTGACAATAAATAAAACTGTACCATTTTTTCTTCCTTTACAGATAATCTTTATTGAAGATTACGAGAAACCTTCACAGAAAGCTCCTCCTGCTTATCGCTGATTTTTACATTACAAGCGACTGTAATTATATCACAATCAACAGAACTTGTCCTGAAAATTTGCTGTTCGTAAAATATTTTTCCCTGAGGGATTTCTTCAAACTTAATCTGAACGCCTGATTTTGTAATTCCGTAAACATCAATTTGTACAGGAAAATAAACTTCTTTACCCTCAGGCACTTCCATCTTTTCAAGCTTCTTTTTTGTTTTTGCAACCAGATGAATTTTAATACTTGCGAAAACTTTATCATCGTAAGCAAAAGAATTAAGTTCACATTCATAACCATTGATTACTTTTAAACTGTCGCGGTGAGAAATATTCCCGTTTATAAAAACGATTACAAGACAAAAAAGCATGACAAAGAAAATAATTCTGTTTGATTTTTTTGCAACAAGAACACGGAAAAGTCCTTTTTCAAAATGATTAACTTTTCCGGCGTAATAATCTTTTACAATCTGTGGAGCATTGCGAATGCGTTCTTCGTGAATTGATTTTTGATTTGTTTCAATACATTCAGGGTTTTCATCATTCAGAAGTGAATCCATAAATGCAGGACTTTCAGGGTTATGCTTACTCGAAGGATCATAACTTTCCTTCATATTATCGCCAAAGGCCATAATCGTTTTTCCTTATTTATTCACAAGTGAATCAAGCAGAGAATCTGTTCTCCACCAGACAACATCTGCGTGTTCTTTTCCTGCAAGAAGGGCTGTAACAATTCCCTCACCTGACACAGAAAAATTCTGAAAGAGAATTTTGTCATTATTAAATTCAAGAAGGCGTTTGATGATTCTTGAACCGTCCGGATCTACAATCTGAACGATGTATCCTTTAGGAGTTGTTATTGTAAAGAACAGCCAGTTACTGTTTGAAACTCCGAGAAAGTCATATGGATTTTTATAAACGATTTTGCTGAAGCCCTGAGTAATAACTTCTTCGTATCCCGGAATCTGAACAGGCTTTCCATATTTACCGGTTTTTGCATCAAGCGGATAAACATATGTTGAATTGAATTCAACGCTGGACTGAACTTTGCTTGTTTCATCGATTACAGGATTGTAATAATCAATTTTTACAAAAAGTTTGTAGTCTTTATTGTCAGGAATAATATTTTCAACCTTCAGGTAAGTTGTTCTATCTTCTTCATCATCAAGCGGATTCGGAGCATCTTTTGTATTGATGAGAATGTTATGAAGAAGATAACCGGTTTCAGAGAACCAGAAAACTTCGTGACCATCAGGAACAATACAGATTACAACAAGTTCGTTATTTGCTGTTGTATATATATTGTAGATATAAGGGAATGGTGTTCCGCCCGGCCCCTGCTGTCCGAGATAATCAATAAACGAATTGTTGTTGAAGCGGAGAACAACCTGTTTAAGTGTTCTTTTACCGTCATTTTCCTGGCGTTCTACAGGAAGAACTTCAACTACGTAAAGCCCTTGTTTTGAATCAACACAGATTTTTGAAGGACAATTGAACGGATATTCAATAACTTTCTTAGTTGTAACTTCATTTGCCTTTGGCGAAACTCCGACAGAATTTCCGACTGAGGCATTAAATAAAGGGGCCGGATTTTCTTCTTTATTGTGATATAGAGTAAGAAGATCGCCATAAGAATTTAATTCGAGGAGCTTCTTTGATTCCCCGTTTGAAATATAGAAAAAACCGCCTTTCATAGCCATTGATGTAGGAATTGTATCTCCGTACTCGGCAAGGTCGAATAAATTTATCTGGTTTTCGAAATTTCCGTATTTAAGTGAAAAAAGATCATCGCGGCTAATTGATGAAATTACTGAGTTTTTCTTACATGACACATAAATTGATGAAAAACTGAATAAAATTACGGAAATATAAAGTATTTTTTTCATGACATTAATAGAATAAACATATAAGAAATTATTGTCAATTATACAAATCTTTAGTATATTTATAACATTATGGTAATAGATAAAATTTTGACAGCAATCTTCGGTTCTAAAAATGACCGTGATGTAAAAATGTTAAGGCCAATCGTTGCTGCTATCAACGAAAGAGAAAGCTGGGCCAGCTCACTTTCCGCAGAAGATTTTCCAAAACAGACAAAAATATTCAAAGAGCAGTTAGCATCAGGAAAAACTCTTGATGATATTTTAGTTGACGCTTTCGCACTTGCCCGCGAAGCTGCTAAACGCGTTTTAGGTGAACGTGCTTACGACGTACAGCTTATGGGTTCCCTTGTTCTTCATTCAGGACGTATTACTGAAATGAAAACCGGTGAAGGTAAAACCCTCATGTGTGTTGCAGCAGCTTACCTCAACTCACTTGCAGGCAAAGGTGTTCACATCATCACTGTAAACGATTACCTTGCAGAACGTGATGCTGCATGGATGAGACCTGTTTACGCATACATGGGACAGACTGTTGGTACTATCCTTTCAAACATGGATAACGAAGCAAAACGTGCAGCTTATGAATGCGACATTACTTACGGTACTAACAACGAATTTGGTTTCGACTATCTTCGTGACAACATGCAGATCGATGCAAAACTCAAAGTTCAGCGCGGCTTTAACTTCTGTATCGTCGACGAAATCGACTCTATCTTAATCGATGAAGCTCGTACTCCATTGATTATTTCTGGTCAGGGCGAAGATGATACAAGTAAGTTCTATGAAGTTGACAAATACGTAAGTCAGCTTGAAGAAATGGAAAAAGATCCTGATACAGATACTTATCCTGACGAAGTTAACCTTACTCCAGAAGAAAGAGCTGCCCTTAAAGGTGATTACACTCTCGACGAAAAATCAAGACGCGTATCTTTCACTAATAAAGGTATGATGCACATTGATGCAATTCTTCACCAGCACAATCTTATTCCTTCAGATTCTTCAGTTTTCGATGAAGAAAACTTTGAATACGTACACTACTTTACTCAGGCAGTTCGTGCACATGAACTTTATAAAATTGACGTAGATTACATTATCCGTGACGGTGCAGTACAGATCGTAGATGAATTTACAGGTCGTGTACTTGAAGGCCGCCGTTATGGTGACGGTTTGCACCAGGCAATCGAAGCAAAAGAACATTTGAAGATTGCACAGCGTAACCGCACAATGGCTACAATTACATTCCAGAACTTCTTCCGTATGTATACAAAACTTTCTGGTATGACTGGTACAGCCGCTACAGAAGCAATCGAATTCAGCAAGATCTACAACCTCGATGTTGTTGTAATTCCTACAAACCGCGGAGTTCAGCGTATCGACGAAAACGATGAAGTTTATCTTGATGAATCTGATAAATGGGAAGCTATCGCAAAAGAAATCAAGGCTGCTCATGAAAAAGGACAGCCTGTTCTTGTCGGTACAGTTTCAGTTGAAAAATCAGAACATCTTTCTGCCCTTCTTACTCGCAAAGGTATCAGACACGAAGTATTGAATGCTAAAAACCATGCCCGTGAAGCTATGATCGTAGCAGAAGCCGGTGCCAAAGGCGCTGTAACAATTGCTACTAACATGGCAGGTCGTGGTACAGATATTAAGCTCGGCGGAAGCCCTGAAATGCGTGCAAGAAAACGCGCCGGAACAGAAGCTACTCAGGAACAGTACGAAGCAGCTCTTAAGATTGAAAAAGAGAAATGGCTTAAAGACTGTGAAGAAGTAAAAGCTGCCGGTGGTCTTTATGTTATCGGTTCAGAACGCCATGAATCACGCCGTATTGATAATCAGCTCCGCGGACGTTCAGGACGTCAGGGTGACCCTGGCCGTTCTAAGTTCTTCATCTCTATGGATGATGACCTTATGCGTCTTTTCGGTGGTGAAAGAATGAAAAGCATCATGCGCCGCATCGGTATGCAGCCTGGTGAACCTATCGACCATCCGATGTTGAACAAGTCAATCGAAAAAGCACAGCAGAAGGTTGAAACCCGCAACTTTGAAATTCGTAAACACCTTCTCGATTACGATGATGTATTGAATGAACAGCGCTCTGTTATTTACGGACAGCGCGATGCAATCCTTTCTGATGAAAACCTTGCAGAACGCGTTCTTAACAACGCAAAAGATCTTGTTACTGATCTTCTCGAAGAATATTCAAAAAATCGCCGTGATCCTAATGCAGAAACAGAAATTATTACAAAGTTCCGTGATATCTTCGGTATCCAGATTGTTAAAGAAGATCTCACAGAAGAAAAACTTTTCTCACTCCTCCAGAATGACATTACTGAAAAAGAAACACTTGCAGGTAAAGAAAACCTCAATATGTTTATCCGTTATCAGTACATTCAGGTAATCGACAAAAAATGGCTTGACCAGCTTGAAACTCTCGACAGCTTGAGAGAAGCCGTTTCTTTGAGAACATACAGCCAGAAAAACCCATTGACTGAATACAAAAACGAAGGTTTCAACGTATTCTACGACATGATGGATACAATCAGAACTACAATTATTTCTCGCCTCTTCAAGGTACGCGTTCAGCTCAGCCCTGAAGCTCAGGAACAGAGACTGCGCGCACAGCAGCAGATGAGACAGATGAATGCACAGCATGATGTATCTCAGAATGGCTTTACAGGTGTTCGTTCAGGAATCAATGGCGACCAGGCTCGCCGTCAGGCAGCAAGCGGTGCAATGCAGAAACATACACAGAGCGAAACTGCTACTGTAAAACGCCTTGTACCAAAAGTTGGAAGAAACGATCCATGTCCTTGTGGCTCAGGAAAAAAATACAAACAGTGCCACGGTCGCTAGACGCTGTTAATCAACCATTAAGCTTGAGGTAATACAGGCTTAAACTAAAAAGGTTCTGGAGTACTCCAGAACCTTTTTTTATTTATGATAGCTAAACATTACTTAGATGTTTTAGAAGCTCTTTCTGGTCTTGAAATCGGCCAGAAACGGATGCCGGTTGTTCCGAGAATGAGCTTCTTTGGAACATACTGCGGGTTGATGTGAGATGAATATGTTAATGAAGCATCATCATATTTAGAAAGAGGTCTGATTTTTGCAGTTTCTGAATGACGCATATCAAGTGAGTTAAATCGATTGTCACCCATCATAAAGAAACAGTTTTCAGGAATGTACTGAGGTTCATAAATACGGTCTTTTCCGTTATCGATGCATTTGTCTTCAGGGAATGCTGGCATGTTTCTCAAGTCCATAAAGAACAGATAGTAATAAAGCAGATGAAGGTTTGCTTCAAACTGCTGGACAGTTTCTTTCGACTTCCAGTCATGGGTTGGAACATCATTAAGGACATTTTTATATGTTTCAAGAATCATTGAACCAATATAGTATTTGTAAATGATATTAAATTTGAAGCTTGATTCCTCGTAAAGATTTCCGCCGATATAACCATCCCGGTAATAATCTTCGTAATTTTTTGTCCAGTCTGTCATGAATGCATTGAAAAACTGAACTTTGTATTCTGAGGAGAAAAGTTCACTCAAAAATTTCATTGAAAGTTCTGCAGAGCCGTTTCTATATTCATTCCACATTTCATCGATATAAAGTTCGTTTAATGAAACATTGTTTAATTTAATTGAATAAAGTTCTTCTTTTGATAAAGGTTTTTCACTTCCATCTTTTGAAGCAAGCCTGGCAAATTCCTGCGCAATGTTTTTACATTCAACTTCAAGTTTAGAGAGGTTTACAGAATTTCTGTAAGCTTCAAACGCTTCAAACTGACTGAAAATTTCTGTTGAAATAGGAAATTCCTGAATCATTCTTTTTACACCTTCAGGTTCTGTATTCTGATTGTATACAGCCCAGGTTGCGTCTTCTGCTACAGGTTTAAAATCTTTACTGTCTTTAGTTCGTGAATAAAGAACGCCGTCCTGCATCATAAGCTGTTCACCAGGAACGCCTGTAATACGTTTAACAAGCGGATCGGCCTTGAGTTTTCCCTGATCATCAACATTTGTATTAACGAATGTAAATGTGAACATATAAACTAGCTGCGAAACTACAGATTTTACTTCAGACTGGCGGTCAATTGTATAATGAGGATTTCTGAATACAACAATGTCTCCGCGTTTGTAATCTTTCATGCACGGAAAACCGACATCTGTCAAAGGAAACTTTGGACCGCTTGTAATTTTACTTACGGCCACGCGGTCGTTAATCATATACTCAGGAACCATCGATTCTGATGGAATTTTGTAAAACTGAAAAAAGAAAATCTGAAAAAGAAGAACAAGGAATACAGCCTGAAGCAAGGCATCAGCCCAGTCAACAACTTCAAAACAGAACCATTTTAAGTATGAAAGCGGTGTGACTTTTGCACCGCTTCGAGTCTTTCCGGTTGCAAACATTTTTCCTACGCTTTCATTTTTTACAACAGGAATATCTATACCTGTATGCTTTTTAAAACGCTTGAAGTCAAACCAGTATGAAAGAACATTTGATGTTATAAAAACTGCTAACCAGCACAATACTGAAAGAACATCAAATCCATAAGAAGTTCCTTTCAAACCAGCTCTTCTTATAATAAAAGCAATCAGGAAAACAAAAGCTTCATACTGCAAAAGTTTTCTGCAAAGGAATAATTTTTTATATTCTTTATTTTTTGCAAATTGAAATACTGTAAAAAAAACAATTACAGCTGAATATGCGGCACAAAGTATAAACGCAAGGCATGAAACATCAGCTGCAAAACAGATATTGATAACTGAAAAAAGAAGAGCAAAAACACTATTTATTAAAATAAAAATATTAATTTTTTTCATAGGTAAAATATAGCACAAATGTTCAAAACATTCTATATTTTCTATTAAATGGAAGCTTTACTTGATACCCAGACAGGTCTTGATCTTGTAGACAATGACAAGGAACTTTACACTTCTCTTTTAGAGTTTTATCTTACAGACAACAAATTCGATGTAAAGGAACTTCATGAACTAATAATGAAATCAAAGAGCGAAGCTGCAAGCTACATTCACAGGGTAAAAGGAGCTTCGCGCCAGATCGGAGCAAAAGCAGCGTCGGCACAGGGCCAGCTTATCGAAGACATTCTCCGCGAAAAAACAGAAGGCAATCTTGCACCTTTAATCAATGATTTCTGCGGAATTTACGAGAAAACAGTAAAGGCTGTCAAAGCTTACCTAGGAATCCAAGAAGATTAGAATAAAGCTGATCGCAAAAATCATTTATCTTTTCATAATTTCTTTCTTCAATTGAATAATCGCTGACCATCAATTTGTCATCGATTCTGCGAAGGTAAAACGCTTTCTTATAGACTCTTAAAATATCATGCGGTAATGTATACACTTCTCCCTTTAAGGTCTGATAAGGCGCATCAGTTTCAAGTAAAAGCCTATCTGCTTCAAGCTTTGAAACACAATCAATCGCTTTTTTATTACCGTTTAAAATCTGTTTACCAAAAGAGAAGTAACCGTTAATTCCTTTTGAAAGAAGAGAAACTGCTTCGTCAAAGGTTCCCATGTAGGAATGAAAAATTACGCCCGGAAGTTTTGAAAGTTCCTTTGAGTAATAAAAGAAACGGTCATTGCATTTTCTTCCGTGAAGGACAACAGGTTTACAGTATTTTTTGCAAAGTTCAAGCTGACCTTCAAATGCCGTTTTCTGCTCTGCCTCACGGCTTTTAAATTCCTCGGTAAAAAAATCAAATCCTACTTCGCCAACTGCATCAATTTTTTTTGAACTTAAAAGGCTTTCTAAAAAATCAAGGTTTTCAAGTTCGGGATTCTGCGGATGAATGCCGAAGGAACTGAAGATTCTGTCAGAGTTTTTCTGTACTTCTGCAGCCTGATTTTCGATTTCTTTTTTTGAGTGTGCAGAACTTAATGCGTAATAATTTTGCGAATTGATAATTTTAGAATTGCCGGTTTTAGAACTGTCAGTATTACAATCAGCGCTCAGCAGGAAATTTTCCTTACAGTTACTTAAATGAAGATGAGAATCGCAGATTTTGAATGAATTTAAAAGGTCTGAATATTCCATAAAAAAAACAAAAAAAGTCTAAACTAAAATTTTCAAATTCCGAAAATAAAAGTACAAGTAGTTTGAACTTTAAGTAGAATTTTAAATTAAGTAAAGGGGTTTATTATGGGAACTTACACTTTGAAAAGCATTGGAAAATCTACAGACTATATGACAATCGTTCGTGAAATGGATGATGGATTCGTAGTAAGAATCGTTCGTGACCGCGACGGTTATGATGAAGTTAAAACAGACTTTATCAGCCACAGCCTTTTTGAAAGCTGTCTTAGAACAGGTTATCTTACAAAAATCGAAGAAGCTGAAAAAGTAACAGCAAACGCATAATTCTGTAAATAATTAAAACGCCGGCAGATCTTAACCAAGATTAAAGCTGGCGTTAATTATTTTAAACGCTTCTTCAAACTTTTTATTCTGGTCAGCTTCTTTTGTCAGCCAATGAATTTCAACGCCTTTTCGTTCCATTCCGCGGAACCAGGTTTCTTGTCGTTTTGCAAACTGGCAGATTGCTGTATAAAGGCCATCGAACAATTCATCTTTTGTCTTAATTTTTCCTTCAAGAAATTCTGAAACAAATTTATATTCAAGACCAAGTCGTTCCATTCTTTCGTAACTGAAGCCCTGATTATGAAGGTCTTCAACTTCTTCGATCATTCCTTTATCGAGACGTTCGATAAGGCGTTTTTTGATATTTTCGCGTAAAATTGTACGGTCGATTGTTGTTCCTAAAACTAAAGGTTTTACTTCGGGACGACGGAGAAGTTTCTCTTTTTCGGCTTCGTACTCAGGACTCTGCATGAAGGTTGTAATTTCGATGGCTTTTACAACGCGGTCACGGAGGTTTAAGTCGGTGCGGTTGTGAAGATCCGGTTTGAGCTTTAAAAGCATCTGGTCAAGTTCTTCTAAGGTTTTTGATTCCATTTCTTTTCTAAGTTCCGGATTTTCGGGAACTTCGACAAGCTCATATTTTCTGATAAAGGAATCAAGGTACATTCCTGTTCCGCCTACTGTAAACGGAACAATTCCTCTTTTTGAAATATCTTCAAATGCTTTGTAAAAATCTTTTGTAAAACTGAAAAGGTTGTATTCTGTATTTAAGTCAGTAACGTCAATTACATGATATGGAATCTGGTGTCCGTTGTAATTGTATTCGTCTATGTCTTTGCCGCTTCCAAGATCAAGGCCTTTGTAAACCTGACGTGAATCTGCAGAAATGATTTCAAGACCGAAGCTGTCTGCAAGACGGACACCAAGTGATGTCTTACCTACTGCTGTTGGTCCTAAAAGTACGAGGCTGTTATATTTTTCTGACGGCAGAATTTTTATCATGACTTATTTATAATTCCTTAATAAATTAAAAACTCTTCATCTTTTACAAGTCGTGTTTAGAATACTCTTGTGATTGCACACTTTAAGTATTCTGATTTTGGATAGCCTAAAAGAACAGGATGGTCAGGTCCTGCTCCGCGCTTTTCAAGAATCTGAACACGGCGGTGTGAATCCATTGCGGCGTGCATTAGCATGTCGTAGAAAGTATTTGTGTCAAAGAAATGTGAACATGAACAGGTAATTAAAATTCCGCCTTTGTTTAAAAGACGCATTGCACGAAGGTTGATTTCTTTGTAGCCGCCGTAAGCTTTCTGGACCATCTTTGCTGATTTTGTAAATGCCGGAGGGTCAAGAATGATTACGTCAAACTTGCGTTCTTCTGCTTCATACTGTTTTAATAAATCAAATACATCGGCACAAACTGCTGTCATTACGCTTTCTGCTTTGTTAAGTTGAATGTTTTTGTTTACTGTTTCAACTGCTTCTTCGCTGATATCAACGCTGATTACAGATTTTGCTCCGGCTTTGAATGCGTTAAGGCCGAAAGCACCGGTATGAGTAAATGTATCAAGAACTGATTTTCCGTGACAGAACTGGGCAGCAACTGCGCGGTTATCTTTCTGGTCAAGGAAGTATCCTGTTTTCTGGCCGTTTTCAAGGTCAACCTTGATTCTGATTCCGTTTTCTACGATTACAATTTCTGATTCACGCTTTGCGCCGATCCAGCCTGCTTTTAGTTCAAGGCCTTCCTTGTTTCTTACATCAGCATCGCTTCGTTCGAAAATTCCATATGGACGGCAGCATTTTTCAAGAGCATCAAGAATTTCTTTTCTGAAGATTTCGCATGACATTGAAAGGAACTGAACGACAAGATAAACATTTTCGTTTTCGTCACAGTAGCGTTCGCAGATAAAGCCGGGAATCAAGTCAGCTTCAGCAAAAATCAAACGGTAAGAATCCTGTGGCTTGTAATGAATCTGACGGATATTGTATGCGTCACTTACACGCTTGTTCCAGAAGCTTTCAATGTCTTTGAAAACCTCATCGCCGTGTTCGTTAGAAATGATGCGGATTGTAATCTTTGAGTTTTTGTTTAAAATTCCTGTTCCTAAAAAACCGCCGGCTTTTGTAAAGATTTCTACAGGAGTTCCAGGTGCGATATCAGCTTCTTTTAATGAAACGTTTACCCATTCTTCGTTTTGTCCTGAAACCTTTTTTGTCTTGATGTGAGAGATTTCATTATCGAATACCCATGGAAAGCCCTGATTGATTTCTTTTTCTTCTTTACTGTTTAAAAATACTCTTGGAAAAAATAACATATTTATTTACCTCTTTACTATTCAGGCAGTTATTTGTTATCTATACAACTTCAGTTAGAAAAAATAATTTTTCTTAAAAATATTTTTTCCATTCCTTTTTTAGCTGTTCGGCGCTTTCAAACTGAACGGCGTTAATACCAGCTCTTCTGGCGGCTTCTACGTTTTCAAGTCTGTCGTCTACAAAGAAGGCTTCGTCTGCCTTGTAGCCTTCGGCTTCTAAGATTACTTTGAAGAAGCTTTCGTCTGGTTTTTCTTCGCCGATTTTGTTTGAGGCGTAGGTCTGGTCAAAGAAGGCGTAGTCTCCGCGTTCCATGTGGTTTTCCCAGTGGGACTGGATTGTATTTGTGCCGCAGATTACTCTGTGCTTTTTCTTTAACTTTTCGATTACTTCGACAGTTCCCTTATTTAAAACCGGGTGAAAGTAAAGGCGGAATAAATCGTGCTTAACTGGATACACATCGCGGTCTTTGATTCTTTCGTTGAATTGAGCCCAAAACTGTGCGCAGCCGATTGTTCCCTTTGTGTATTCACTGAAGATATTATTTCCAGTTTTGCAGATCTCCATAAATTCCTTTGAGTCCATTTTAAGGCTCTTATACATGGAATCCATAGAAAAAGTGGTTGTTACAACTCCACCCATATCAAATATAAAAAGCATATGGGGATTATATATTCTTTATTCGATTTATGCTATATTGTTGTCATGGACGAAAAAGCACAGCAGAAATTAGACTATCAGAAAACATTATTTTCAAACCGCTTAAAACGAAAGCTTAAGGAACTTAAAAAATGGGCACGCAAAAACAAGATTTCGTGCTACAGAATCTACGACAGAGACATTCCTGAAATTCCTGTAAGCCTTGATCTATATGAATTTTTACCTGACTACATTAAGACAAAAGTCGAAGCGGCAAAGTATACAGCCGAAGTTGCAGAGCGCATTGCCCGTAACGAACCTACAATGCCAAGCGAACTTGTCCTTAACACTTATGCTGTTCTTTACCTTTATGAACGTCCTTACGAAAAAGACGAAAACGAAGAATCTTTGTGGTTCGACGAAATGGCAAAAACAGCAGCAGAGACTTTGAATATTCCCCTTTCTCATATCGTTAAAAAGGAACGCAAGCGTCAGAGAGGAACTTCTCAATACGAAAAAGATGAAGAAAAAGAAAGTATTTACGCAATCAAAGGTATTACCCAGGAATCGGGAGAGCTTTTCAATATCGACCTTACTTCTTACCTTGATACAGGACTTTTCTTTGACCACAGACCGCTTCGTTCGACTGTTAGGGAAATTAGTGCAAAGAAATCTGTGCTTAATCTTTTCTGTTATACAGGAAGCTTCTCTGTTTACGCAGCTGAAGGCGGTGCAAAACGCGTAGAATCAGTTGACCTTTCAAACACTTACCTTGCGACTGCGAAAAATAATATGGAATTAAATGGCTTTTTCGACAAAAACGACTATATTTATACAAGACAAGATTGTATCGAATTCCTTAAGGAAAAAGCTTTAAAAGCAAAAGCCGGCGAACTTAAAGAAGATGAATATTACGACATTATCATTTTAGATCCGCCGACTTTTTCAAACAGCAAAAATACCTACAATGTTTTAGACATCAACAAAGACTGGCCTCAGCTCTGCAAGGACTGTCTTAACATTTTAGCGCCTGGAGGCGTTCTGTATTTTTCGACAAACAGTACAAAACTTTCATTTGAT
>SAMEA3663208__coassemble_248_pt1 | contig 20946 bp, 14 predicted proteins | sample SAMEA3663208__metabat2_high_PE_016 | metagenome-assembled genome bin SAMEA3663208 (sample SAMEA3663208) | pig gut metagenome | biome: pig gut; feature: pig-associated habitat; material: faeces | place: China | collected 2013
AAGCCGCAAACGCGCTGAGTCCCGCCTTGTCTCTACGCACTTTTTAGGCTTATTAAGTTCTTGCGGGTTGTATGTATTCAAAAGCCGTAATTGTTCAAAAACTTTGATTGTTTTCGTGAAAAAAAATGTCGTTAAAAATTACGCAAAGGATTGTTGGGAATACCAGCAAGTCCTAATCCCAAAAAGTGCTCTCGAGCCAATACGTTCCTCATCGCTTTTTTTAAGGCTAAGTTTAAGACTTTATATTGAGATAAATTCAATAATTTATTAAAATATAGGCATATTTTTTTAATATCAGGAGTCATAATATGGCACGCACACATTATATCGCTGGAAACTGGAAAATGAACACTTCTAAAGCAGAAGCTGTTGCTCTTGCTAAAGATCTCGTTGAACAGCTCAAAGGCAAAACAAACAAATACATGATCGGCGTTCCTTTCGTATACCTCGATGCAGTTGCACAGGTTGTAAAAGGTTCAAACATCATTCTCGCAGCTCAGGACTGTGCTGCAACATCTAACGGTGCTCACACTGGTGAAGTTTCTACAACAATGCTCAAAGACATTGGATGTCAGTGCGTAATCCTCGGACACTCAGAACGCCGCCACGAAATCGGTGAATCAGATGAACTTATCAACAAGAAAGTTCGCAAAGCTTTGGCTGACGGACTCGAAGTTGACCTTTGTATCGGTGAACTTCTTTCAGAACGCGAAGCTGGTGAAGCTGAACAGGTTTGTGCATTCCAGCTTTCTGCAGGTCTTGCTGGTGTTACAGCTGAACAGATGAAGAACGTAACAATCGCTTACGAACCAGTTTGGGCTATCGGAACAGGAAAAGTTGCAACTCCAGAAGACGCTCAGGCAATCCACAAGTTTATCCGTAACTACATTGCAAAACTCTACGACCAGAAAGTAGCTGACGAAGTAATCATCCAGTACGGTGGATCAATGAAAGCAGAAAACGCACCTGAACTTTTGGCTCAGCCAGACATCGACGGTGGATTGATCGGTGGAGCTTCTCTTAAAGCTTCTACATTTGTTCCTATCTGTGAACTTTAATTTAATTTGAATTAATTAATCAATAAAAGGGGCTGTCTTTTAGTATTTTCTGTTAATACTAAAGAAAGCCCTTTTTTTTAATGACCATAAAAAATCAATTCTATTTTGCAATACATTTTTATATCATACAAATCAAAAGCCAATTATCAGGGGTTTGCTTCTAGACAAATGCCGTTAGTATTATCATTTAACTTAAGATTATATCCTGAATCTATCAAATTAAAACAGTTTAAATATTCTGTACCAATTTCTGATAAATCAGTTTTTTGTACTACATCATTTGATAGATCATATGTATACAATGACATTTGAATGCCCACACTTGAACTTAAGTCTAAGTTATCTGTTTTAATAATACTCGGAGCGGAAGAACTATTAGATACAGAATAAAAAACACAAGGAATATTACAATTATTGCTTAACACTAATTCTGGGGTAGCAGAAGAAATATTATAAAAAATATCATTATTAGTAACACTTGTAGTACCAGCTGTATTACCACTCATAATAACACTTTTAATAGTACATTTACCTTTATATAAATAAATAGCACCACCCTGATTTTTTTCAGAAGCATGATTATTATTAAAAGTACAGTTATTTATTTCTGCTTTAGCAGAAGTATGTTCTATTGAAATTGCTCCACCATTAAGTTCAGTCTGATTATTAGAAAAAGCACAGTTATTAAATATAAAGTTGGAATTATTAGCTATATAAACTGCTCCACCATCAGCATATCCTGAATTTTTATTGTATTCAAAATTACAGCCATTAAATGTAGCCGTAGTTGTACCGCCAGTAGTATTACATGAAGAAACAACAGCTCCATCATCACTTGCAGAAAAATTTTTAAATACAATATTAGTAAATGTTGCTTCAGGAGAATCATCGAGTAATATAAATGGAGATGTTGATTCTATATTATTGCCATCAAATGTAATTGTGGCACTACCAACACCTTCTATCTTAAGAGAAGCTGTTGGCGAAAAGATGTTTTCAGAAAAAGATGAGTCGCGAGTAATTGTACAATTACGGTTTGAATACAGTCTGATTGGACACGATGACGTCAATGCAGATGTCATAATCATATCACCACCAATTTCAAATGATGTTTCTGTCATGGTATCTGGAGGTAATGCATTAACATCATTTACAAGTGTTTCCCAATCTGTATATCCAGTAAGTTCAGCAAGTTTACCATCACTGTCAATATAGTATTTAGAATTATCAATTGAAAAATTTTCTATCATTTCTTGAGTAAGCGAACCAGTAATTGCAGAAAGTACTTGAGTTCCTGTTGTATATGATTCAAGGCAAATAGTGGTTTTTCCTGAAATATCTGAATTAACCTTTACATTACCATTAGACAAAATAGAGCATTTTTCAATTGTAGTTGATCCGTATAAATAAAGATTTGCGTTTGTACAAACATCATTTTCGCTATTTGTATTATTATCGCTAATAGTACAATCAATAAGAGACAAATGTTGATTTGTTGGAATAAATACTGCACCACCAGAAGTATTAGCTGTATTACCTTTCATTGTAACTTTCTGTAAGTAACAGTTTGTAATTGTATCAGATCCCTTATTAGCACAAACTACAATTCCACCACCGTTCAATGTTGAAGTATTGTTTGAAACTGATCCTCCAGTCATCGAAAATTTTCCTGGAGAATTAATATATACTCCTCCACCAGAGCTATTAGAATCTATAACTCTATTTAGTTCAATATTTACATCAATAAAATCAGTTGAGCCTGATGAAGCATAATAATAGCCACCGCCAGAGTTAGTTGAAGAACAATTGTTAATACTACCAGTATCAAAAATCAACTCTGAATTTTTATCAGAATAAATTCCACCGCCATATCCTGCACCAGTACCACTCACATTACAATCAGAAATATTTACCTTTTTTAATGTCATTATACCGGCATTAAAAATTCCTCCGCCATTCCCTGCTAATTTTCCATTTTTTATTGATAGATTTTCTATCGAAACATTTGCACCTTCATTAACATAAAATATTCTTGCTTCATTAACAGAGTTTACATCTCTTTGAATGACAGCATCTATGTCAAAACCTTTAATTAAAATGTTTGGTGTATTTGTTCCGTCACCAATCATAACAAGACTATCAGAAGAGGACTCTGGTATTTGAGTAACAACTCCGTCAATCACGATTTGTCGTTCAATAGTTCCTGTAGAATCAAGTGCAACTGCTGCATCAACGGCTTTCTGCACTGTATCAAATTTTACAGCTTTCTTAAAACCAAGCGTTTCTGCAGCCTGTTGAGGAGTTTTGTCACCTAAAAATGATGGATTTGTTCCTACAACGTAAAATACATAATCTTCAAGAGAGACAGGAATCAAATCGTCTTTTTCAAAACATATTTTTTTATCAAGATTAGTTACAGAAGATGATTTTAATAGCCACTTTGATTCTAAATAAGGGTAAACAACCAAGTCATATTCAAAGTTCATCTTAGTTGATGGATAAGTGGAATTTGTAATGCAAAGTTTAATTTTGTAAATACTAGAATCAAGCTCTTGATTAATATTAATGGTTTGACTACTCGAGGTACAATCAATTGTTTTTTTATCAGAATAACTGACAGAGTTTGTGTTTGTGTTTGTAATCTTAATATCAACATCATAAGTACAGCCACTTACCGCAAATTCAATAGGAATATTAACTTTACCTTGTACTGATTCTTGTGTTATGGGAGAAACAGTAACTATAACATTTTGATTAGTCGAAGTAGGAGTAAATGTTAAACTTCCTGCAGCTATATCATTATCATTCTCATCTTTTCCAGAAACAAATATACTATATTCAGTATCTAATAAGACATTTACAGACACAACAGGATTATCTGAAGTCACAGAATAAGTAGTACTCTCTGAAAAATCAGATTTATAAACATCTATTGAATAACTTTTTATTTTATCTTTGTAATCAGAAAAATCCGGGATAATAACAGAACGAGAAATAACATCTGATAAGATAATTTCGACTTTAGCATAACCTGATTCTAATTGGTTATTCGATTCATTCTGATTGTCAAATATATTATCACTTTGCAAGTTGCAAGAATAGAACAAAAGAGAAATCATTAAAATAACAATAGATTTAAATACAGTCTTCATTTTATCTCACACCTTTTATGGGAGTACTAGTATATTAAAGTATACCCGTTCAAAATAAATATTTGCGTACAAAGAAGAAGCTTTTGTATAAATTACAACATGATAAATTCCACTACTAGTAATACTGTTACTACCAGAACTATCGGTTATCAGATCAACAGTTGCTTTTTTTGTAGTTGAATCAATATTTACTTTATTTGTAAACATTACATCTCCATTATCATTCATAATTGAAACATAAATTACCTTTTGGCCAGAATCATCAGCATCTGTTATATATTCATAAATGTCATTGTTAACAGCAAAATCTACTTTGGTGCTTCCACTAAGATTTATGGTTCCTGTAAAATTTTCAACCTTTCCAAGTTCGTAAACTTTTATATTAGGTTTAGAATAATCAATTTCATTCGTAAAATATTCTCTATTATACGTAACTACTACTTCTGTACTTCCGTCTTCTAAAATTGTTGTATCCAAATAAACAGGTGTAGAAAATGCAGAAATTTCTGGAGGATTTACATCGGTTAATGTTCCTGGTTCGCCATATCTTATTTCTTTCTTTTCATCATAACCAGTTTTATCGTTATTTTGATATTTATAAATAACGGTATATGGTACAAACCAAACTGCATACAAATCAAGTTCATCTGGAGTTACTGTTATAGAAGTTATAAGCGAAGAATCAAGTATTTGCTGTTGTGATAATGTCCATCTATAATACTTCCAACCACCAAGTCTATAACCAGTTTTCCATTGAGAAATTTCAGAATCATTATACGTTGGTAAATCTTTTTCAGAAATTGTATCTCCAATTCGATAACTTCTAACAGTTAAAAAGAGTTCTTCTCCAGAAACTAAAGAGTCTTCTTTATTTGAATAAAAATGTATTTTTGTAAATGTTTCTTCATCAAGCCTCATTTTTAAATCTTCGTCACAAAGATAATCGCACGAAAAAAAACAGGCACATAAAATTACAATGAGAAAATTAAAAATATTATTCAAACCATAAAATCTTTTCATTTATATTTACTTAACAAATAAAACAATAATAATTCTACCCTTTTATCTATTAAAACCTCAAGCCTACACAAACATATGTATTCAAAATACCAGAGTTCATATCTGGAATAAATAAATGTGTAAAATCAACACCAGTCTCAAAAATCAAATGTTTAAACGGAATCCAATTAAAAGATACACCAAAATTTGCACAAGAATTTAAGTGATAACTATCCTCTGGCGTTTGGCGCATACTTGAATGATAAATAATTTGTTTTTTAATAAAAGTTGCTCCTCCACCAAGCTTTACATTCACACCAAGTTTTCCATCATAAAAGTTTAAGCGTCCTACAAAATTACACTGCAAAAGTATCATAGGAAGATACACTTCTATGTATTCATTACGCATCATAATTTCTGTAATATCTGCTGCAAGTTCAAATCCAAGTTTAAAGTTTTTAATATCAATAGGTAGATAAGACACTTTAGCGCATGGACCTAAAATAATAGGGGAATCATTATAGCTTCTAAAATAATCATCATATAATAAACCAGACATAACACCACCAAGCATTATGTTTATATCTTGTAAATTATAAACATTTTTTTGTAATGAAGAATTTTGTTCTTCTTCATCTAAAGTTTTATCGGCATCTTCAATAGTATCAGTTTCGATTGCAATTTCGACATCATCATTTGTATCTGTTTCGATTGCAATTTCGACATCGTCATTTGTATCAGTTTCGTTTGCAATTTCGACATCATCATTATCATGTGTTTCGCAATCATTTTCTGATTTATTAATTGAATTAACATCGTTTTCTTCAATCATCTTATTTTCAACTGGAACAACAACTATCATTTCTGATTCAGTTTCAAGGCCGCTTGGATTTTTTACAACCATACTCCATTTTCCTTCTGCAACATGAGGAAATTGAACTGAACTGGATTTAACAGAACCTTCGGCATCTTTTTCAAGATTAATTGTACCTTCGATTTTTTGACCGGATTCTTTATTAATGAGTGTAATCACAGATTCATCAGTAATGCGTTCAACATCAACAGGAATAACAACTGGCTTTTCGCTGTTTTTATTAATTGAAACTGAAGACTCAACAAGATTAATTTTTGGCTTCAAGGCTTTAATGATTGTAAGATTTTTCCAGTCTGTAACTGATGCCTGGCGTCCTAAAAAGTCATAGGCAAAAATGCGGTAAAGGTAATTTCCTGCAGGTAAAGAGAATTCAATGCTGTTATCAGTTGTTCTGACTGATTTTAATACTTTATCAGAAGACTCATCTTTAATTTCAACTTTATATTCAAAAGCGTAATTATCAGGCTCCCATTCAATCTTTTGAGTAAAATGAGATGTCTGTGAATAAACATTTACATTCACAAAAAGCACAGTGAGGAAAATAATAAATGCAGAAACAAAACTTCTCTTATTCACCATACAACCTTCCAGTGTCTTTAACCTTTACAGTATCAGGCAAATCAAGATTAACAGAGAAGCGGTTTGAAACAACATTACTTTTCTGTTCTACAAAACCATCAGAAGCTTTTCTGAACGCAGTAACGTGCCACTCAAATTCCCCGACATCAAGAACTGTAAGATCAGAAAGTATAAATGAATTACCATTCAAAGTTTTTGAAAGGATGCGTTTTAATGTACCATTTTCATTTCGCTGATAAAGTTCAAAAAGATATTCATTAACAGCTTTGTTTTCAGCCCATTTGAACGAAACTGTCCTAAAGTTGCGAAGATATGGAATGTCAATTACAAAATTATCAGACGGATTAACCAGAATCGGATCTTTCAATGCAGGAACTTGAGAAATTGTAAATGTATTATTTCTATCCGGACTTATATTTGAACCGCTAACATTTACAGCCTTAACAGTCCAGCGATAAGTTCCAGGACCGAGTCTTTTTAAAGAAACAGAACCGTTTTCAGGATTCTTTACAGAAGATACAACTGATGTAGTTCCATTAGAATTAATTCTTGTAAGAATAAATTCACTTGAAGCAATTAAACCGTCCGAAGTCCATGTAAATACCAGAGGATTTCGAAGTGCAGCAAGTCCGTCAATTTTTGCATTGTTTACAGGAGCTTCAAGAATAATTTTCTTAATTGATTCAATTGAGATTGAAACAGAATTTATTTTACTTGCACGGGCAGGAGCATTTCCTTTTTCTTGTGTAAACGCCTGAACTGTTGTTCTGAATTTTTTACCGGCAAGATTTTTTACGACATCATCAGGAAGAACAAGATTAATTGAATTGTCCGCAGAAGAATCAACCTGTGTCAAAACGGAATCTGTTGCGTCATCATAAAGTTTAACCTTGTAGTAATCAGCATCTTCAACCTTATTCCATACGACCCTGATTGAATTATTCGAAATCATTCCGACAGTAGAATTATTGACAGGTCCTGTAATAACAGGCATTTCAAGCTCTTTCACAACTGCAAGTTTTCTTGCAGAAGTTTTAGAAATTTCTTTTTCAGTATTTTCATCAAGGACTCTTATGCGCCAGAAATAATTTCCTTCGTCAAGATTAATTCCGCGAAGACTTAAATCTGAAGTTTTAACATTCTTCATCACGCTGTTAAAGTTTTCATTTTGAGAAATTTCAAATACGCTGACACAGTTTTCTTTATCAAAGGAATCTGAAAGCTTCCAGGCAAATTGTGTCATTCCAGATCTTGCAGTTTCAATACTGTAATTTTCTGGTGGATATACAAGCTGAGTTTCCTGAGGAACATATTCACTTACAGTAAAGTCTCTTACGTTTGAGAAGAATTTTTTATTATTTTCATCAATTCTGAAAACACGCCAGTAATAATTTCCAGAAACAAGTTTCTTAATATTCAGAGGAACAGTTCTTTTAAGTGAATCTTCCTGTGATTCAAAAATTACATTTTCAAAGTTTTTATCTTTTGAAATCTGAAGATTATACTCACCGCCTTTAACATCACTCTTCCATGCAAAAAGTACAGGCTTATCTTCTTTTCCAAGAACCAGATCTAAACCGACTGCTGGAACAGAAAGCACAGGCAAAACATTTACATTTTGTCTTACAATTGTGAATCTGTAATCTGAAGACGGTTTTACATCAACTTCTGTATTTACTGCATAGTGCGGAGTAATATGCCAGAAAAAGTTTCCTTCGTTGAGACTCGAAATTTTACAGCTATTTCCAAAAACTTCTTTTCTGATAACCGGATTACTAGCATCATCTTCGTCAAAAATTTCGATAATTGAATAATCACAATATGAACCTGCATCCCAGCTGAAAAGAATTTCTGGCATTAAATTTACGCTTTCAAAAACAACATTCTGTTTTGGACTGATAAGCTGCGGACGAGAAATATTTTCAACTATAAGTTTTCCGTTAAAGGCATTTTCAACATCGCCTTCTGAATAAACTCGATAGTATACGTTACCAGAATCTGTTGAAAGTTCAATTTTATCTTCTGCAGAAACTATTTTCTTTTCTGAAATTGTCTTAAAGTCAGAATCTTTCGAAATTTCAACAATTACTTTAGAGTCTTTTATTTCTGCATCAGATTTGATGTTAAATTCAACTTTCTTTTCTTCATCAGCAAACTTAAGAACTTTATAAGTAGTTGTAAGATTATCAACACTTACAGGAACCTTTGAGCGTTTTCCATTTTCATCAATTTTGATTGTACTTCCAGCAGGAATTATTTCTTCATCGCCATTTTCAGAAACTACACTGCCTGTTCCTTCCTGAATGATGATTGAATCTTTTCCAGCTTCATTCGAGGTAGACATTCGGCTTCCCTTTTCGAGATTTACAACAGAACCGTTTCCGAGTTTAACCTGAACTTTTTTCTTTGCCTGAGTTGTATCAATCGAAACATTTCCGCCTGTAAGAGAAAGATTAAGTTCCCCGTCTTTTGAAGCAAAAATCTGAATCATTGTATTTTCTTCAATCTGAACTGTGGGACCTTCATTATCAAAATTAATGATAGCAACAGCACCGTTTTCTGTACGGATAATATCTTCGTTATAAAGTTTAGACTGATCCTGGAGATGTTCCCAGATTACACTGTCAGAATAACGTCGCTGTGCGATTTTCTTTTTAAAATAAATTTGTGCAATCGGTGCTTCATTTCTGACCATATTAACTTCAAGGTTATTAAAGAAGTAATAAAGGCTTGCACCGCAAACGAGAAGACATAATGTAACAAAAATAATGCTACTTAACAGCGACTTTATTTTCTTCTGCATTTAAATTCACTTTTGAAAAATCTGGAGTTGGAATTCCAAGCATATTTCTTACATCTGCAAGAGTTTCAGGACCTTCAGGACCTGCAGCTTTCAAACAATCTGGATCTGGCACAAAACCAGGTTCCGAAACTTCAAAGAAGGATTTGATGTCAAAATTAGGCATATTTACAACGCCGTAAAAATGCTGGGCATCTTTTCCTTTTACTGAGAATGAAACAGGAATTTTTTCAACTTTAATTTCATCGCAACGGTTTTCTTCAGGAATCTTATAACCATTTTCTTTACACTTGATGTAATCTTTTTTAAGAATATCATAAGTGTCCTGTGTAATAAGAATATCTGTACCACAAGGTTTATTTGAACTTTCAGTACGGCTTGCAAGGTTTACAGCATCACCAATTGATGTAAATTCCATCTTTTCATATGAACCCATAAATCCAACAGTTGCACGACCGGTATTAAGACCGCATCCAATTTTAATCTGTGGTTTATATGATGCCAGCGGATCATTTTTATGTGCTTTTGTAAAAGCTTTTGCATCTTTATTGTATTTCATCAAAGCATAACGCATTGCCATTGTCGCACGGATTGCACTGATTGCATCCTGTTTAACATGACGGTTATGAATTTCTTCAAGTTTAGCTTTTTCTTCACTGCCTTCAGGAAGCTGTTCATAATCAAGATTTGATTCTCGAAGAACTCCCCATGCAGCCATTATTGCATCACCTTCAAATTTATCAACTACACCACCAGAAATTGAAATACAGTTAACCATGCGTGACATATAATCATTAAGGAAGCTAATAATTTCTGCAGCAGATTTTTCACCAAATTTTTTATTAAAGCTGTCAGAGATAGAAGTAAATCCGCGGATATCAGAAAAGAAAATTGTAATATCTTTAAGGTGAGGTTCAAAGTCAATTTCTTTTTTAACAATTGCCTTTGTTACACCTTTGTTTGTAAGTTTTGTAACAGTATTAAGAATATCACGTTCATCTTTTGTACTGCGGTTCAATACACCGATTTCATCTTTACGATGAACATTGAGTTTTTCAAAAAGAACAGTATTGAAATTTCCTTTATTAATTTCTTCAGTAACTGAAGTAAGTTTTTTAAGAGGAATGCTTAACGACTTTGCAAAAATCCAAACGATGAGAATTGCGATAGAAAGAATTGCAACTGTTAAAGCAATATTATTTTTTGTTGTATTTTTAATAGCAGCAAGAATAACAGCAGTTTTTGTCTGTGTAATTACACGACAGTCAGCCGCAGTAATTTTTTTACAAGCCGCAATATATTCCTCACCTTTTGAATCAATATAAGTCAGCTGAATTCCGTCACGGTCATTTTCAACAACATTTTTTACAAAAGCATTTTCAGAAAAATCAGCAGCCTGCATCATCATCTGCGCATCCGGATGAATAAGAATAACTCCTTCATCATTGATAAGGAACGATTCGTTAATACGACCGGTTGCAATACTTTCAGAAAGTTTTTCAGTTGAAATTACAACAGCAAGAACTTCATTTTTATTTTCACCATTGAAAGAAATATTCTGAGAAAAGAAAACTGTAATTGCAGGATTCATCAGGAATGGTGAAGCATTTCTAATTTTCATCAAACCGTTTTTTGCGTAATTAACAGCATCAGTTTCTGTACTGATATAAGCCTTGATTGAATCGGCAGAAATATTTTTCGAAACAAGAAGAGCCTGATTTACAAAGAGAGTATCATCAGTAACAAAACCGATTGCAAGAACATCAGGATTACGGTCAAAGAGTTTTGCTGTCGACAAAGCAAGTTCATCTTCTGAAGCCTGATTGTCATCAAGAAGATCACAGTAAAGTGAAACACCAGAAATGATTGAATTAATTCTGTTTTCACAATCAGATGTAGTGCGCGAATTTAAAGTGAAATTTGTAATTTCTGCATTTGCTTTAGTATCTTTAGTTACAAAATATGAAACAAGAACAGTTATCAATCCCATTGAAACAACAATCAAAGTTGTAATAATTCCAATAAGTTTTACACCGATTGAAGTAATATGTTTTTTTGGTTCATCTTTCTGTTTAGATTTTTTTTCTTTTTTTTCAGGAGCTGCAATAGTAACAGCATCTTCATCATCAATAGTTGCAACGACAGAGATTTGGGCTTCAGAGTTTTTTTTATTTTTTGTTTTTTTTGATTTAGAGTTAAAATGTTTATTTAATGTCTGGATATTTTCATCAAGATTTTTTTCTTTAGAATTACCAGAATCAGCATCCACAGAACCTGTCTGTGGCTTTACAAAAGCACCATAATCAAGATCAGTTTCTTTCATATTTATAGTTTATCATAATGGAACTTTTCTTACAATTAAATAGTAAATTTCGTTTAGAATATATCTAAAATCTCCATTTTTTTTACAAAAATTTAGCACAGAGAGGGAGGGTCTGGGAGGGAGAGAAAACACGCATACTTCTCCCTCCCAGAAAATTGAGGGTCTAGGGGAACTCCCCTAGAAACTATTTTGTAGCCAAAATCGCAATACCAGGAAGTGTTTTTCCTTCGAGGAATTCGAGGGAAGCACCACCACCTGTTGATACGTGGCTCATTTTGTCAGCAAGCTGGAATTTGTTAACAGCAGCAACTGAGTCACCACCACCAACTACTGTCATTGCACCTTTTCCTGTAGCTTCTGCTACGAGGCGTGCAACTGCTTCTGTACCTTTTGCGAAGTTTTCGAATTCGAATACTCCAACAGGTCCGTTCCATACGATTGATTTAGAAGCAAGAATTGCATCTTTGTAAAGAGCAACTGTCTTAGGACCAACATCAAGACCCATAAGATCAGCTGGAAGATCAACTGCATCAACTGCAACAGGATCTTTGTCTGCAAATTCTTTTGCACCTACATGGTCAACTGGAAGAAGAATCTTAACGTTCTTTTCTGCAGCTTTAGCCAAGAGGTCTTTAGCTGTTCCGAGGAAGTCATCTTCTACGAGAGATTTTCCAACTTCGTGTCCCTGTGCTTTAAGGAATGTATAAGCCATACCACCACCAACGATGAGTGTTGAAGCGTTCTTCATAAGGCTTTCAAGAACAGCGATTTTTGATGATACTTTTGCACCACCGATGATAGCTGTCATTGGTTTTTCTGGATTTGTTACCATTGGCTGGATGTATTTAACTTCTTTTTCCATAAGGAATCCACCAACTGATTCACATCCCATGAATTTTGCGATAGAAGCTGTAGAAGCCTGATCGCGGTGAGCTGTACCGAATGCATCGTTTACGAAGATGTCTCCGTATGTAGCAAGTTCTTTAGCCATTACATCGCGTTCTGCAGCGTCTTTAGATGTTTCTTCTTTGTGGAAACGAGTATTTTCCAGCATTGCAACTCCACCTTCTGGAAGAGCGTCAATTGCTGCTTTCTGTCCGAGTGCGTCAGGAAGGAATGTTACTTCTTTTCCGAGTTTTTCAGAGAAGTATTTTACAACTGGAGCCATGCGGTTTTTACCGTTGATGAATTTTTCAGCATCAGCATCTGTCCAAGTCTTTCCTGCTTTTTCAGCTTTTTCAGCAGCCTTTTTAACGTCCTTTTTTGGATCTCCGAGGTGGCTCATGAGAACGAGGGAACGTGGGCTCTGTTCAAGAATGTATTTGATTGTAGGGAGAGCAGCCATGATACGTGTGTCATCCTGAACTACTCCTTCTTTCATTGGTACGTTGAAGTCAACGCGCATGATGATGCGTTTGCCTTTAAGGTCAACATCTTTTACTGTCTTAATCATCTTAAAACTCCTGTATATGATTATTTCTTTATTTTAACAAAAATAAATTCTGATTTAGTTGCATTCTTCACGGTCATTGAAGCGAGGACGAGGTTTTCTTTCTTCTGCTTCATTAACACGAACGCGGCGTCCGTCAATATCTTTCTGGTGCAAAGTAGAAATTGCACTTGCAGCTGCAGCATCATCTGTCATTTCTACAAATCCAAAACCTTTAGACTTGTTTGTCATTCTATCAATAATGATAGAAACAGATTCAACTTCACCAAACTGAGAAAACTGATTTCTCAATGTTTCTTCTGTTGTTGAATAACTTAAGTTACCAACATAAATTTTCTTTGACATTAAATTCCTTAAATATGCCTCAAAATAAGGCAAATTCCGACTTTAAAAATATTAAAATACCTATGTAATGTCAAGATTTAAGGACTTTTTGCCTTATATTAAGGGAATTTAGACAAAAAAAAGGAATGCCGGCTGACGACATTCCGTTTAATACCTTAATTTTCACCCTTCATGATAAACCACTGGCTTTTTGAATCAACCCAGTATTTTTTAAATACCCGAAGCACATCGTCAGAAGTCACTTTAAGTGCCCGGCCCGGAATTTTGTCGGCCGTTGTCAAATCTCCAAACTGAAGAATGCTTGCACTTACACGCGAAGCAATTCCCGAGCTTGTGCTCTGTGATGTGTATTTTTTTGTTATGTAGGAATTTTTATAGCCTTCAAGTACGTTTTCGATTGTGTCGTACACTACTTCATCAGCGTTGACGCTCGAAATTACTTTTCCATTAAGCATCAATTGTACACATTCCTCAAAATACTTTTCAAAATTTTCCATATCCGAAACTTTCATTCCGTAATCAATTCCGATAGGATTAAAGCTTGAATCAATCTGGGATGCAGGTGTGTAACATGCGCCGTATTTTTCGCGGATAATATTGAACATTGTCGTAGAAAAAATATCAGAAACAATCTGGCCTGTAACATAATCTTCACTTAATACAGAAGGACTCTGGAATACGCGCACTGCAATTTCGGAACCTTTTGCATCTTTATGATTCATTACAACTTTCTGATTTCCGATGTTAAGTTTTTTTTCAACCTGCGCGATTTCTTTAAATTTAGAACTTTTCAAAGTTCCTACAGTTTCATCAAGTTGCTTCAAAAAAGAATCTGGATCGAATTTTCCCACTGCAACAATCTGTATTCTTGAAGCATCAAGAATTTTTTTATGATGCTTTTTCATATTTTCAATCGTGATGTTTTTGTAAGATTCCTCTTTTACAGATGAAGATGTAAGCAATGGGGAATTTTTGTAAAGCTGTTTATGAATTGCAGCAAACAGAATGCTCTGCGGATCATTTTTTGAACTTATAATATTCTGAAGCTGCTGTTCCTTCATAAGACGAAACTGCTTTTCGTTGAATGAAGGTCTCATAAATCCGTCAAGGTAAACAGGAAGCATCTGATCAAGATAATAATTAATGCAGCTCAATGTATAAACAGAACCTGAATAAAGTGAGTAATGACCGATCGAACTCTGATATAAATACTTCATCGCCTGAATAATTTCATAAGAATATTTTTCTGATCCGAAAGTCATCATTTCAAAAAGACTGCTTTCAAGACCTGACTGATTTGGTTTAAGACACATTGTGCCGCCTTTTACGATGAGGTAAACGGCATCAACCTGATTTGGAACTTCTGTATTTATGTAAACCGGAATATTATTTTTTAATCTGTATTCTGTGAATGTTCCGCTTGATAATTCGTGTTCTTTTACGACTTTGTATTCTCCGGCATAAGATGCAAAAACAAACAAAGAGGCAAAAATAACGGATACAGTTTTTTTAATATTTATTCTTCTCATTAGTATTTTCTCCTTCAGATTTCTGCCACCAGAAAGCTTTTGACTTGTCAACTTCTACAAAGCCTGCCTTTTCGTAAGCTTCTTTTGTTTTTTCGTAAACTTTTGAATTTACATAAACTACAACAATCGGATTTTTGCCGGCGATGTATTTTTTAATATAATTCTGAATATCTTTATCAGAAGCAGAAATTACTTTGTCATAATATGACAGATAATAATCAACACTGTTAGTAACCCAGTTGTAACGAAGACTTGAAAGCGGACCTTTAAAAGTTTCTATATCATAAACTTTATCATCCCGCAGGCGTCTCGAAATCCTTTCTCTGTTTTTTAATGGAACTATAAATTCTTTTTGCGAAAGTGAAGTCATATATTCATTCACTTTGTCTTTAAAATATACAGTGCGTTCTGCAACAGAATCAAAGTCATCAGAAATCATAACGGCAGAAAAAGAAATTATTCCTGTCCTTCGTCTTGTTGAATAACCTGAGCTTACATAATCAGGATCCATCGGAATACAAAGTTTTTTATCGTTAATGAATGTCTGCTTGTACTCAGAATCAGGATCTCCCATTGCAAAACCTAAAAGGTCTGCAGCGTAAGTTTCTTCTTCATTAAAATCACTGTCAGGCCCGCGGTACATTACATTTACCTGCGCAATCTGAGGAGAAATTTTATCGTAAGGAACTACGCATAAATAAGGCTTTTCAAAAGGCGCATCCTTCTGCTTTACGATTACGCTTTCTATTTCTTCAGGACTTACACCATTATTTTTCCAAGTTCCGTAAATCTTATTTACAAGCTCATAAACTTTCTCGTGATCAACATCACCGCCTACAAACAAGGCAGCGTTTTCTGGAACATAATATTTTTTCTGAATGTCACGGAGAGTTTCTACAGTTGCGTTTTCAATATTAGAAACGCTGCCTGAAGGATCAAGCTGCCATGGCGCATCCGGGAATAAATGAGAGTTAATGTAATAACCGATATATCTGTCAGGGTTTGATTCGTTTCCTTGAATTTCTGAAATTACAACTTTTTTTTCAACTTCAAATTCTGATTCTTCCATCAAAGGTTCACGGATTGCAGCGTTCCAGAATTCAAGACCGTTTTCAAGTTCTGAGCTTGGAATCGTAAAAAAGTAATTTACGCATTCAAGGCCTGTAGTTCCGTTCCACGAAGCTGTTCCCATGTCAGAAAGCGCCTTCTGAACTTTTGCAGAATTGTCAAAGCGGGAATTTCCTTTAAACATCATATGTTCATACAGATGAAAAAGTCCAGCAGTTTCGCGACTCTGAGTAATTGCCCCTGCCCTTACTGCGATTTCGATGTAAGTAAGAGGAACCGTATGATTTTCGTTTACAAAAAGTGAAAGGCCGTTATCGAGTGTATAGTAATAACAGCTGTCAGTAATTTTTAGCGGTTCATTTTTCTGTTCTGGGGAATTTGCAAACAATCCCGCAGATGTGAGTAATACAACAATGGTTGAAAGAAATAAATGTTTTTTCATAACAATATAATAACAAATTTAATAGTAATAAGATACACGTCCGCTTCGCGTTCATTCTTTTAAATAATTACTTTATACATAATCAAACATTTATATGTTATAATTTGGTATTACTACATATGGAGGAACTATGAACTTTAACAAGAATTTTATCTGGGGTTGTGCAACTTCCAGCTATCAGATTGAAGGAGCCGCTAACGAAGACGGAAAGTCACCTTCTATCTGGGATACATTTACAAAACAGCCTTTTGCAATCCATGACGGAACTTCGGGAGATGTTGCCTGTGACCACTATCATCGCTATAAAGAAGACGTTCAGCTTTTGAAAAACCTCGGCGTAAACGCTTATCGTTTTTCTCTTTCATGGCCTCGTCTAATATCTTATACCTGCGAAAAAGGTGTCATCAAAGGAACTGTAAACGAAAAAGGTTTTGAGTTTTACAACAACCTCATTGATGAACTTTTAAAAAACGGAATTGAACCATGGATTACACTTTATCACTGGGATCTTCCACAGGCGCTTGAAGACTACGGCGGATGGCGTAACCGCGACATCATGAACTGGTCTTACGATTATGCTGCAGAAGTTGCAAAACGTTTTTCTGACCGCGTAACTCATTTCTTTACCATCAACGAAATGCCGATGGTACTTGCAGGCTACATAGGCTGGGCAGCTCCCGGCTTAAACTGTACTCAGAAAGATCATCTTAAAATCATTCACAACATGCTTTTGTCACACGGAATGATGAACAGAGCATTACACGCAAATGCAAAGAAAGACATCCAGGTTGGCTGTGCCCACAACGGGCTCGGACACTTCCCTGCTACAGATTCAAAAGAAGATTACGATGCATTTGTAAAAGCAATGAACTGTATCGAAGGAAATCCTAATGCCTACGCACCTATGCTGGGCTCAGGAAAAATCCAGATGGATAGTCTCATCTATTACCTTGATCCTATTCACTTCGGAAAATATCCTGAACAGGCCTTCGAAATCTTCAAAGACCAGATGCCAGAAATTAAAGAAGGTGACATGGAGATTATTTCCACACCGACAGAAATCCAGGCCATCAACATTTATGAAGGCCGCCCTATTGCTTCCGGTTCAGCTCCTGGCGTAAAAGATGACGGCTGGCACATTGTTCCATTTAAACCTGGAAAAGACATTACCGCTGCAAAATGGCCGATCACTCCAAAGAGCATGAACTATTACTTCAAGTTCATCTCAGACAGATACAAAAAACCAGTGTATGTTTCAGAAAACGGAATGAGCAATGCCGACATTGTAAGCGCCGACGGAAAATGTCACGACAGTCAGAGAATTGATTTTACTTCGAAATATCTTGAAGAACTTTCAAAAGGAATCGAAAGCGGCGCTGATGTTCGCGGCTACTTCCACTGGTCTCTTCTTGATAACTTCGAATGGCACCACGGCTACAATGAACGCTTCGGATTAGTTCACGTCGATTATGAAACATTAAAACGAACTCCAAAGGACAGTTATTATTGGTATAAAGAAATAATAGCGGAAAGTCGTAATAAATAATAATACGACTCTGTGAAAGTCTTTCTGTAAATTCAGTAGGCAGACGGCCTTCGTACATTATGCACGTTTCACCGATGCTTGATTTTACAGTCTGGGAGGAATTGTGATATAATAAAAACATCGGAGCTGTAGCTCACCTGGCTAGAGCGTTTGAATCCATTACTCAATACTTTAGAAAAAAACAGTCCACTGGACTATTTTTTTCTAAAGTATCCATAAACAAATTCAAAAAAAGTAGTCGGTTCAAGTCCGATCAGCTCAATTATGGGAAAAATCAAAATTATCAAAGGTGACATCACAACCTTGTCTTGCGATGCAATCGTAAATGCTGCAAATTCCAGCCTTCTTGGTGGCGGAGGTGTTGATGGTGCCATTCATTATGCAGCAGGTCCTGAACTTCTTGCTGAATGCCGTACTCTTCACGGCTGCAGGACCGGCGAAGCTAAAATCACAAAAGGCTATAAACTTCCATCTCGATTTGTAATTCATACTGTTGGTCCGATTTATTACGAACATACTCCTGCTGAAGCTGAAGCACTTTTGACTTCCTGCTATGAAAACTCTTTGAATCTTGCAAAGGAAAAAGGCCTTAAGACAATTGCATTTCCTTTGATTTCTGCAGGCGTTTATGGTTATCCACAGAAAGATGCCATTAAGGTTGCGATTGAGACTATGAAACTGCATCAAGATGATTTTAATGAGATTACATTGGTGTTGTTTGGTGAGCGGGAATTCGGATTTGCGAAAGAGGAATATCCAATGTTTAGTCAGGCGTAGGAAATAAATTTATTTTATTTTCTTTAATTTATCTAAAAAAGAATTTAAAACTTTCTTATTAATTTCTGGGTTAACCTGATTAATTTTTCTTGCAATCTTTTCAGCATAAGTAGTTGTAATCAAATTTGCTTCAACTAGTTTCAATAGCATTTGTAATCCCCATACTACAGTTCCTCCAGCAGCTTCACAATGTTTACGCAATGCAACATCATTTGTAAGACACTCCCATTTATTCTGTTTTACATAATACAAACAGGTTCTGTCCTGAAAAGAAAGAGAAGGAACTTCTTCTAATACCAATGGAGTTTCTACAATTGTTATACCTAACTTTTTAGCTTGTTCATCAGTAATCACACCAATTTCCTGAAGAATAATATCTGGAACGCAAACTTCCTCATAGTATTCTGCTATTTTCTTTATGATAGAAATATCAGATTTTGAATAATCTATGAGAATGTTTGCGTCACAAATTGCAATTACAGCCATTCAGTGACCCTCTCCCTCATTTTCATTGTGGAAAGATTCAAGACTTCTGCCGCACGACTCATTGATATTTTTTCCTGTTCATAAGCTAAACGTACCAGTCTTTCAAATCTTTCTTCGGTAAAAGTGAATGAAGAAAGTTCTGCCGGCTCATCTGAAGCAGGAAGCATTTCAGATATTGTATTAGGCTCATAATTATTTTTCAAATCATGACCATATTTTATGCGATAAAGCTTTGCGAACTCGATATATAAATGACCAGGCTTAAAGCGATCACCGATAAGAGAATTCAGACGGTATAGAACAGTTTTATAACTTACACCAAAATACTGTTTTATCTGGAGAACTGCATCAACCCAAGAAATTCCACTATGTGCTTCCCATTGTTTTATAAATGCCTTTTCAGGCATTAAAAACTCTGCTGCAAAAGTATCTGCTTCCTTTTCTTCTATTTCATTCTCTTCTGTGAACTCACCATTAAAAGAAGCCTTATGAAGTATTAGATGTCCTAATTCATGAGCTATAGTAAATATCTTACGTTCAACACTTATCTTCTCGCTATTATTTACGATTATTGCAGGACCACCATCTTCTTCATTTACAGAAAGACCAAAAGTTTTCTGAAAGTTAAAATCATGAAGATAAAGTTTTATTCCGGCACTTTCTATAAGAGAAACTATATCGTATATAGGCGCTTCCTCTTTGATACCGAGATTTATTCTAGATTCTTTTGCTGCTTCTTTCGGATCTTTAGTAACAATTTTACTAAGCTTATAATTTGATTTCTTTCCTGTTAATTCTTCAAGAGAAACATAATTCTTAAGCCAGATAGCTGAATCTATTTCCAGCTGATCTCTTTCTGCAACTTCTCTTGCTGTCAGTTTTGTATTAGTTCTAAATCTTAATGTCTTTAACTTTGGAGTTTCAGCTAATAACTCAGGAAAAGAAACTCCAAGTGCTGTTGAGATTTTTATTAATGTTGAAGAATTTGGAGAAGTCTTTTCATTAAGAATATTTGAAAGAGTCGCTGTTCCTAATCCGCTTTTTTCTGCCAGTTGAGGAATAGAAAGCTTTTGAAGTTTCATATACCTTCTGACATTTCTACCTAAATCTGTTAAAGCCATAATAACCTCCACATTATATATTAAGTATAATATAATATGTGATTTTTGTCAAAAATGAGAATCACATACTATATTATTTAGTTAATTATTCCATTCTGAATAAAATATATTAGTATTAGAGGGGAAAATCACAACCACCCGTCAAACGAGTGGTTTGCTCTTAGCCTATAAGGCTAAGGGTCTCAAGCCGAGACTTAAGTCCCAAGCTTTCACATACGTTCAAGCCTATTGCAGCTTGTCACCCGCTGGCTCTTAAAGAGCCTTTTGTACTACTTACTACCCTTAAAAGGGTCTTCGTATTCTTTTTCAGTAATTTTATCCATCGCAATATCGTGAGCTTCCTGTTCACGGATATATTTCGCAATTGTAGCTTCATTCAAGCCAACCGTACTTACGT
>SAMEA3663208__coassemble_265_pt1 | contig 19658 bp, 17 predicted proteins | sample SAMEA3663208__metabat2_high_PE_016 | metagenome-assembled genome bin SAMEA3663208 (sample SAMEA3663208) | pig gut metagenome | biome: pig gut; feature: pig-associated habitat; material: faeces | place: China | collected 2013
AGATTCTGGCAAGAACAAAAGTCAGGCTCTCGGTTTTATTTCTCACAAACTCCTCAACGTTGTTTTTACTGTTCTGAAGAACAACATTGATTACGTTCCTGTTTTTCCTCCTGACGTTGACGTCTCAAAACTTGCTGAAAAAGCAATTAAATCTCAATCATCTAATTGACATTTCATAGCAGGTCTGTTTTATTATAGTGAAATTTTAAGAGCCGTCATTTTTTTTCAAACCCGCACTGCAGGCCGAACGAATCGCAGTTTCTAAAACGAAATAGCATCGGCTTTCAAGGAATTTTCAGAATCCTGACCTTTGAGAACTACAATAATCTGATTCGGCGCGCAGCAGAGCCATTGCCCGGCCTTAGAAATTTTTCCTTGATGAACACAGATTTTATTCTCGCACGGAGAGGCAGTAATCATAACTTCTCCGTCCTGAATTGCAATGTGAGTTTCTCCAAGATTCCCTTTGACAGAAAAAGATTTGTTCTGATTCAGGTCGTATTCGTAAACTTCGTCGCCGTAAGAAACCTCTGCAAGAAGCTTTGAATCTCCTGTAAATATCATACTAAAATAATGCACAATAACGCACAAAAAGAGAATTAAAATCAAAAAATCGCAAGGTTTTGTAATTATTTTTCTCATTATTATTGACAATCCTTCAATCTCATTGTACATTAAATACAGCTTGTAAATAAGCTGATAAACTCTCTCCGATGTCCAGCTTGCTGGACGGTAGAGCTCTTGGAAAGCGTTGCTCTTCGAGAGCTCTATTTTTTTTAAACTGAATTTTTAACGGCATCTGTTATGTTCAATAACCGATGCCGTTTTGTTTTTATTTTGACTGTGTAAGAACTGACCCTGCAGGAACTGATTTTGTAACCCAGGTATTACCGCCGACTGTTGAACCTTTTCCGATGACGGTTTCTCCGCCGAGGATTGTTGCTCCGGCATAAATTGTTACGTCGTCTTCAACTGTCGGATGGCGTTTCTTATCCTGAAGGTCTTTCTTGACGCTCAGTGCCCCGAGAGTAACGCCCTGGTAAATCTTTACGTTATTACCGATGACTGTTGTTTCACCGATTACGATTCCTGTTCCGTGATCGATACAGAAACTTTCACCGATAGTTGCGCCCGGATGAATGTCGATTCCTGTTTTGCCGTGAACATGTTCGCTCATGATTCTTGGAATTACAGGAACTCCGTTCTTGAATAAGAAATGTGCAAGGCGGTGAACGACGATTGCTTCAAGTCCCGGATAAGAAAGAATTACTTCTTCACGACTGTGAGCAGCAGGATCTCCGTAGAAGGCTGCCTTGACGTCGAGCTGAATCTTGCGTCTGATTTCTGGAATTTCCTGAATGAGTGCAAGAACTACAGTTTCGGCAAGTTTATAGCAGTGGGAATTTTGAATGTCTTCAACGTTTGATTTTTTTTCTTCACATACTGTAAAAAGAAGAGCCTTCTGAATTTCTCTTGTTAATATGGAAATAATTCTGTTTACATGAACGCCTGTAATGTAGCGCAGGTTTCCTGTTTCAATATTTTCTTCATATTTGAATCCAGGAAAAATCAGGAACTGAAGATCAGAAAGGACTGAGACAACATTCTGCCTGTTAGGAAAGTTTTCTGCGCCGGAACGGTTGATTCCGCCCTGCTGTTCGTAGGATTCCATGATGTTGTCGATTAAGTGGTCAATGTTCATATAAAGCTCCTGAGCGGAATTAATTTGCCTGTAAAACCATAGCATAATTTCAATTAAAGTTCTATTATAAATATATTAATAAAAGTTTTAGAAATTCGCAAAAAAAATCCTTCTTGTTATTGACACAAATATATCTGTTGTGTATATTTCTAAAACACATCATTTTCATTGGGTTTTTTGCCCTTGTAGCTCAGTCGGTAGAGCGCAACCATGGTAAGGTTGAGGTCTGCGGTCCGATTCCGCACGGGGGCTATATATAAAGGGAAAGATGACTGTGAGGTTAAATAAACCAAATAAAAACGATATTGTTTTTTAGGAGTATATATTATGGGAAGCAAGAAAAAAGGTGCTGTTGAACTTATCGCTTTACAGTGTTCAGAATGCAAACGCAAGAATTATACAACATCTAAGAACCGCAAAAACATCCAGGGTAAGCTCGAATTGAACAAATACTGCCCATGGGACAAAAAGCACACATTGCACAAAGAAACAAAAATTAAATAATTTTTGTTATTAAAATGTTAATTAAACTGCTTCGGCAGTTGGTTATATTTAGGTCAGTAGTTCAGTTGGTAGAGCATCGGTCTCCAAAACCGAGTGTCGCGGGTTCGAGTCCTGCCTGGCCTGTTATTTTCTTTTTAAAGAATAGTTGAGGATATTATGGCTAAAAAGACAAACGAAGCTAAAAAATCAAGTTTTTTCAGAGAATGTGTTGGTGAATTGAAAAAAGTTACATGGCCAACAAAAGATGACGTTTGGGCTTCTGTAAAAGTAGTAATCGCCCTGTCTATTCTTATGGCACTTCTTCTCGGGGGTTTAGACCTAGGTTTCGGTAGTTTGTTCAAGTTCCTTTTGACTAAATAATTAAGGAGAGACCTATGGCTAAAAACTGGTACATTCTTCATACTTATACAGGTTACGAAGGTAAAATCGAAAGAACAATCCGTACTATGCTCGAAGCTGGTGATTTGGATTCAAACATTGTCTGCGATGTAAAGGTACCTGTTGAAGAAGTTGTAGAAATCAAAGACGGTAAAAAACGCTCACGCAAAAATAAATTCCTTCCTGGTTACATCATGCTTGAACTTGATCTTCCTGATTTAGGATGGAAAGCAACTTGTAACGGCATTCGCCGCATCCAGGGTGTTACAGGTTTCGTTGGTACAAACCCAAGCGAAAGACCTCGTCCTATTTCTGTAGAAGAAGCTAAAAACCTTCTTCAGAAAGCCGGCGAAATCAAAGGTGAAAAACCAGTACATATTAAACAGACATTTGCTATCGGCGACCAGGTTAAAATTACTGACGGTCCATTCGCTACATTCAGCGGCGCAGTTGAAGAAGTTAATATGGAAAAAGAAAAACTTCGTGTTATGGTACAGATCTTCGGTCGTGCTACACCAGTTGAAGTTGATCTTTTACAGGTAGAAAAACTGGTTAACTAAACCGGTTTTAAGTTAGTTTTATTTGCAATTCAGGCTCAACTAAAGTTGAGATTATATACCTGATTTTGGGAGAAGTATCGGTCCGTTGGGCGTCAGGCACTTCGCTAGAAATGGGAACGACGGTTCCCTTTCACACCAATCTAAGGAGAAACCAAAAATGGCAAAAAAGCAAGTAACAGCTCAGATCAAATTGCAGTGTCCTGCAGGATCGGCAACACCTGCTCCACCAGTAGGACCAGCATTGGGACCTCACGGTGTTCCAGCTCCAAAATTTGTTCAGGAATTCAACGACAGAACTAAGTCTATGGAAAAAGGACTTATCATCCCTGTAGTTATCTCTGTTTATTCTGACAAATCATTCACATTTATTCTCAAGACTCCACCAGCAGCAATTCTTATCAAAAAGGCTTGCAAACTCGACAAGGGTTCTGGCAATCCACTTCGCGATAAAGTTGCAAAGTTGTCACAGAAGGATCTTGAAGAAATCGCAAAAACAAAGATGCCTGATATCAGTGCAAACGATATCGAAGCAGCTAAAAAAATCATCGCAGGTACTGCACGCAGTATGGGCGTAGAAGTGGAGGCCTAAATGAAACACGGAAAGAAATATCGCGCATCATTGGCCAAATACGATTTAGCTAAAAAATATGATGTAGCTGCAGCATGTAAAATGGTTCAGGACATGAAGTTCGCTAAATTCGACGAAACAGTTGAAGCTCACGTTTCACTTCGTCTCGGAAAGAGCGACACAGTTCGTGATACTTTGGTATTCCCTAACCAGTTTAAAGCTGAAAAGAAAGTATTGGTATTCTGTAAAGAAGACCGTATCAAGGAAGCTCTTGATGCAGGTGCTGCATTTGCAGGTGCTGATGAATACATCGAAAAAGTTAAGGGCGGATGGCTCGACTTCGATGTAGCAGTTGCTACTCCAGACATGATGAAAGACGTAGGACGTCTTGGTATGGTACTCGGCCGCAAAGGTCTTATGCCTAACCCAAAAACTGGAACAGTTACAGTTGATATCGCTAAAGCTATCGCTGAATTGAAGAAAGGCCGTACAGAATACCGCGCTGACAAAGGTGGTGTAGTACATATCGCAGTTGGTAAGTGCTCAATGGATGCAGATAAAGTTGCAGAAAACATTAAAACACTTATTTCTGAAATCAACAGAAAGAAACCAGCTGATGCAAAAGCTGACTATGTTCAGACTGTATCAGTAAGCTCTTCAATGGGTCCTGGTGTGTGGGTTGATGTAAAGGAAGGAGAGTAATAGATGGCAATCGCAAACAAAGTTCAGCCTGCTAAAGCAGCAGCTATTGAATCTGCTAAACAGACACTCGGTGAATACAATGACTTCATCTTTGCTAACTACCGTGGTCTTACAGTAGAACAGATTACTACTCTTCGTGATAAACTCCGCGAAAGCAATTCTACAATCAAAGTTATCAAAAATAACTTTGCTAAAATTGCATTCAAAGATTTGAACGTTGAAAACGTTGAAGATTATCTTTCAGGCCCAACAGCAATCGCTATGGCTAAAGAAGATTCGAACGAAACAGCAAAAATCCTTTTCGATTTTGCTAAAGACGTTCCAGCACTCGAAATCAAAGGTGCTTACGTAAATAAAGAAATTTACGATGCAGCTAAAATCGAAGCTTATTCAAAGGTTCCAGGCAAGAAACAGCTTATCGCTATGCTCATGTCTGCTATCAATGGACCAGCTCAGAAACTCGCTGCAACATTGCAGGCTTATGTTGAAAAGCTTGAAAAAGAAGGTCCAGCTGCAGCAGCTCCAAAAGCAGAAGCAGCACCTGCAGAAGCTGCACCAGCAGCTGAAGCACCAGCAGCTGAATAATTCAGCCGCTTAAAACATTATTTAAGCACGGTCAGGCTTCATAGCTGTCGACTGTCCGTGTTACAAATAGCAGAAGTTTTCTTGTGATTACTTACTGCAGCGTTTCTTAACAAGTTTAAGAAAACGAAAAAAACATATTTATATTTATGGAGAAGACAATATGGCAGCTCTCACAAATGATCAGATTCTTGATGCAATCGCATCTATGTCAGTTCTTGAAGCTTCAGAACTCGTTAAAGCAATGGAAGAAAAATTCGGTGTAACAGCAGCAGTTGCAGTAGCAGCAGCTCCTGGTGCAGCAGCTGGTGGAGCAGCAGAAGAAGAACAGTCAGAATTCACTGTAACTCTTGACAGCTTCGATGCAGCTAAAAAGATCGGTGTTATTAAGGCAGTTAAAGCTCTTACTAACCTCGGACTTGGTGAAGCTAAAGCTCTCGTTGAAGGTGCTCCAGCAACAGTTAAAGAAGGACTTTCTAAAGCTGATGCAGATAAATGGATCGCTGAAATCGAAGCAGCTGGTGGTAAGTGTTCAAAGAAATAAGTTGACGCTTATTGCTTAATTTTCTAAGGCAGACACGGAATTTTCCGGCGTCTGCTTTAGTCGTTTATATTGGTAAAAGTTATTTTTATAAAAAACACTAAATAAGGCCTGATTATTGTGCTGTGCGGAGTTTCCAAATGTAGCAATCATCACGGACCGGAAGGTGTTTCAAGAAACAGGGGTAAAAATGTTCGCTAAAAGCCGGACTATTAACCGTCAGTATATCGGTAAAGATATTCAGGAATTCATGGATGTCCCTAATCTTATCGATATCCAAACTTCTTCTTACGAGTATTTCCTTCAGAAAGAAAAATTAGAAAATGGAGAACCATTGCTTAACCAGGGTCTTCAGGAAGTATTCACATCAACTTTCCCAATTGAAAGTCCTAATGGCGATATGTCATTGGAGTACGAATTCTACGAACTTGATACAGAAAATATCAAGTTTTCTGAATTTGAATGCAAACAGAAGGGACTTACTTATGCAGTTCCATTGAAGGCTCGTATCAATTTGAACTTCCTTCAGACTGGTGCAATTCTTCAGAAAGATATTTACATGGGTGATATTCCTCTCATGACTGATCGTGGTACATTTATTATCAACGGTGCAGAACGCGTTGTTGTATCACAGATTCATCGTTCACCTGGTGTAATTTTTAATCACGAAAAAAACGTTTTCGGTAGCCGTATCATTCCTTACCGTGGATCATGGCTTGAATTCGAAATCGATCAGAAAAAAGATTTGATTTATGCAAAGATCGACCGTAAAAAGAAGATCCTTGGAACAATCTTCCTTCGCGCTTTAGGATATGAAACTCGCGAAGAAATTATTAAACAGTTCTACATGACAGAATCAACAAAAGTTTCAGATTCTCGCGATGTTCGTGATGGTCTTGTAAACAAGGTTCTTTCAAAGGCTGTAATGATTAAAGATGCAGACAGCGGTGAAGAAAAGAAACTTTATCCAGCTGGACAGCGTCTCCATCCACATGAAATTGATGAACTTATTGCTAACGGAATTAAGAGCATCGAAATCATTAAATTTAATGCAGGAAAAGGTGACAACAAGAATGCTTCACTTGATTCTGATGTAATCATCAACTGTTTCGAACGCGAAGAAATTAAATTCGCTAAAGAAGGTGCAGATAATGATGAACCTACAAAAGAAGATGCATTGTCAGCAGTTTACTCGGTATTAATGCCTGGTGAACCAATGACTGTTGAAGCTGCAGAAAAAGACCTTAACTCTACATTCTTCTCTTCAAGAAGATATGACCTTGGTCGTGTTGGACGCTATAAGCTCAATAAAAAATTTGACTACAGTGAACCTGTAGAAGAACATACACTGGTAAAAGAAGACATCATTCAGACAATGAAATTCCTCATCAAAGTATACATTGGTGAAGAACAGACTGACGATATCGACCACCTTGGTAACCGTCGTATCCGTTCAGTTGGTGAATTGATGACTAACTCACTCAAGACAGCTTTTGCACGTATGGAACGTATTGCAAAAGAAAGAATGAGTCTTAAAGAAACTGAAACAATGAAGCCACAGGATTTGATTTCAATCAAACCTATCGTAGCTTCAATCAAAGAATTCTTTGGTTCATCACAGTTGTCTCAGTTCATGGATCAGGTTAACCCTCTTGCTGAACTTACACACAAGAGACGTCTTAACGCTTTGGGACCTGGTGGTTTGAGCCGTGACCGTGCCGGATTTGAAGTACGTGATATTCACTATACTCACTATGGCCGCATGTGTCCTATTGAAACACCTGAAGGACCAAATATTGGTTTGATCGTTTCTCTTGCTATTTATACTCGTGTTAATGATTACGGATTCCTTGAAGCTCCATTCCGCAAAGTTAAAAACGGAAAAGCTACAAAAGAAGTTGAATATTTGTCAGCTATGGATGAAGACAAATATACAATCGGTCAGATTACAGAAGGTATGAAATCTGACGGTTCATTCTCATCAGACATGATTTCAGTTCGTCACCGTGGTGACTACTCATTCCGCAGCCCAGAAGATATCCAGTTCATGGACGTATCTCCACGTCAGGTAATTTCTGTTTCAGCTGCCCTCATTCCATTCCTTGAACACGACGATGCTAACCGTGCGCTCATGGGTTGTAACATGCAGCGTCAGGCTGTACCTTTGTTGTTCCCAGAACCACCTTACGTTGGAACTGGTATGGAAAAGAAATGTGCTTATGACTCTGGTGTTCTTGTTAAAGCTAAACGCCCAGGTGAAGTTGTATACGTTTCATCTGAATGCGTAAAAGTAAAACCAGAAGGCGCTAAACGCGGCGAACTTGATGAATATGTATTGCTCAAATATCAGCGTACTAACCAGGATACTTGTTACCACCAGAGACCTACAGTTAATGTTGGTGAAAAAGTAGAAAAGGGAAGTGTTCTTGCTGACGGACCTGCAACATTCAACGGAGAACTTGCTCTTGGACGCAACCTCCTCGTAGGATTCGTTCCTTGGAACGGATACAACTACGAAGACGCCGTACTTATCAGCAAACGCGTTGTAAAAGAAGATATGTATACTTCTATCCACATCAAGGAATTCCAGACAGAAATCCGCGAAACAAAACTTGGACCAGAACGCATTACACGTGATGTTCCAAACACAGCAGAAAAGAATCTTGATAACCTTGATAAAGAAGGTATCATCCGCATTGGTGCTAAAGTACGTGCAGGCGATATCCTTGTTGGTAAAGTAACACCAAAGAGCGAAGCAGAAACAACTCCAGAATTTAAGTTGTTGAACTCTATCTTCGGTGAAAAAGCTAAAGAAGTTCGCGACAGTTCACTTAAAGTTCCACACGGAATCGAAGGTGTTGTAATTGATGTTCAGCGTATGCGCAGAAACGAAGGTGACGATTTGAATCCTGGCGTTGATGAAGTTGTAAAAGTTCTCATCGCTAACAAACGTAAACTCCGTGAAGGTGATAAGATGGCCGGACGCCACGGAAACAAAGGTGTCGTATCTCGTATCCTTCCTGAAGAAGACATGCCATACCTCGAAGACGGAACTCCACTTGATGTTTGTTTGAACCCACTTGGTGTACCTTCTCGTATGAACATTGGACAGATCATGGAATCAGAACTTGGTATCGCAGGTAAATACCTCAATCAGTTCTTTGAACTTCCTGTATTCCAGTCACCTAGCCAGGAACAGATTGGTAAAAAACTCGAAGAGGCTGGATTGAACAAAAACTGTAAACAGATTGTTCGCGATGGCCGCACTGGTGAACCATTCGTTAACCCAATCTTCGTAGGTGTTATTTACTACCTCAAATTGGCTCACTTGGTTGATGATAAGATGCACGCTCGTTCAACAGGTCCTTACTCACTCGTTACTCAGCAGCCACTTGGTGGTAAAGCTCAGTTCGGTGGTCAGCGTCTTGGAGAAATGGAAGTATGGGCTCTCGAAGCATACGGTGCAGCTAATACTCTCCAGGAAATGATGACAATTAAGTCAGACGATATGACAGGTCGTTCTAAAGCATATGAAGCTATTGTTAAGGGAGATCCTTCAACTCCAGCTGGCGTTCCAGAAGCATTCAACGTAATGGTACAGGAACTCCGAGGTTTGGCTCTCGACTTTACAATTTATGATGATAAAGGTAAGCAGATTGCCCTTACTGAACGTGACCAGGAAATGATTGATAAAGCAGCTACTGGTTTCGACAAGGAGAATGCAAATGCGTGATATTCAGGATTTTGACTCAATCAGATTAAAACTTGCTTCACCAGAAACTATTCGTCAGTGGTCTTATGGTGAAGTTAAGAAACCGGAAACAATTAACTACCGTACTCTCAGACCAGAGAAAGACGGTCTTTTCTGTGAACGCATTTTCGGTACTACAAAAGAATGGGAATGTTATTGTGGAAAATTCAAGAGCATTCGTTACAAGGGTGTAATCTGTGACCGTTGTGGTGTTGAAGTTACTCACTTCAAAGTTCGCCGTGAGCGTACTGGTCACATTGAACTTGCAGCTCCTGTAAGCCACATCTGGTATTACCGCTCAGTTCCAAGCCGCATGGGTCTTTTGCTCGACCTTCAGGTTGCAGCACTCCGCTCTGTATTGTATTACGAAAAATATATTGTAATCGATCCAGGTGATACTGACCTTAAGCAGAACCAGCTTCTTACAGAAGATGAATACATGGAAGCTGAAGAACGCTACGGTGGAACATTCCAGGCTGGAATGGGTGCTGAAGCAATCAAGACATTGCTTGAAAACCTTGACCTCGATGCTCTTGCAGCAGAACTTCGCGACAAGATGATCGAAAAAGGTGCTAAATCAGACAAACGCCTTTTGAAGAGAATTGAAATTGTAGAAAACTTCCGCACATCTGGAAACAAAGCATCTTGGATGATTCTCGATGTAATTCCAGTTATGCCACCAGATCTTCGTCCAATGGTACAGTTGGATGGTGGTCGTTTTGCAACTTCAGATCTTAACGATTTGTATCGTCGTGTAATTAACAGAAACAATCGTTTGAACAGACTCATCGCTCTTTCTGCACCTGATATCATTATCAGAAACGAAAAGAGACTTCTTCAGGAAGCTGTAGATGGTTTGTTTGATAACTCTAAAAAGAAGCGCGTAGTAAAAGGTGCTTCTAACAGACCACTTAAATCTATTTCTGACATGATTAAAGGTAAACAGGGTCGTTTCCGCCAGAACCTTCTCGGTAAACGTGTTGACTACTCTGGACGTTCTGTAATCGTTGTTGGACCAGAACTTAAACTCTGGCAGTGTGGTGTTCCTACAAAAATGGCTCTCGAATTGTTCAAGCCATTCATCATGAAAAAACTTGTTGATAAACAGGTTGCATTCAATATTAAGAAAGCTAAACAGGTTGTAGAATCTGAAGCTCCAGAAGTATTTGCAATTCTTGATGAAGTTGTTCGGGAACATCCAGTTATGTTGAACCGTGCGCCTACATTGCACCGTCTTGGTATTCAGGCATTTGAACCTGTACTTGTTGAAGGTAAAGCTCTTAAACTTCACCCACTCGCATGTAAAGCTTTCAATGCCGACTTTGATGGTGACCAGATGGCTATCCACGTTCCACTTACACAGGCTGCACAGATGGAATGTTGGACATTGATGCTCTCAGCAAGAAACCTTCTTGACCCGGCTAACGGTAACGCTATCGTTGGCCCATCTCAGGACATGGTACTTGGTATTTACTACATGACTGCAGTTAAGCCAAAAGCAAAAGGAACAGGAAAACGTTTCTCTGATCCTGATGAAGTTCGCATGGCTGCTGAATGCGGTAACATCGAATGGCAGGCTTTGATCAAAGTTCCAGCACCAAAAGATTCATTCAAAGAAGGCGCTTTCAAAAAAGGCGACATCATTGAAACAACTGCTGGTACACTTGCATTCAACGAAGCAATGCCAGAAGAAGTTAACTATCAGAACGAACAGCTCGGTGAAAAACAGCTCAAGAAGATGATTGAAAAAGTTTACAACTCAAAGGAACCTGGAAAAGGCGGACCTTGGTTGACAATCAAAATGCTTGATGCAATCAAAGCTGTTGGATATAAGAACGCTACATTCTATGGAGCTACACTCTCTATGGAAGACATCATCATTCCTGCTGAAAAGAAGGCAATGATGGAAAAAGCAAATAAAGAAAACGAAAAGATCGTTAACGACGCTAAAAGAGGTACAATTACTTCTGAAGAACGTTACAACAAAGTTACTGACCTTTGGTCAAAGACTAACGACGAACTTACTAAGAAGATGATGGATACTCTTAGAAAAGATAAAGACGGATTCAACACAATCTTTATGATGGCTGAATCTGGAGCCCGCGGATCTCCAAAGCAGATCTCACAGCTCGCTGCAATGCGTGGTTTGATGGCTAAACCTTCTGGAGACATCATCGAACTTCCAATCCGTTCAAACTTTTATGAAGGTTTGTCGGTTATCGAATACTTCATCTCAACATCTGGTGCCCGCAAAGGTCTCTCAGATACAGCGCTTAAGACAGCCGATGCCGGTTACATGACTCGTCGTCTTGTTGACGTTGCTCAGGATGTAGTAGTTAACGAAGAAGATTGTGGAACAATCAATGGTATTGATTACGCAGCAATTAAAGAGGGTGATGAAATTGTTGAACCAATTTCAAAACGTATTGTTGGACACTTTACAATTGAACGCGTTGTAGACCCAATGACTGGTGATTTGATTTGTGACGTAAACTCTTACATTACAGATGAACTTGCTAAACAGATTGAAGAAGCTGGTGTTGAAAAAGTTAAACTCCGCACAGTACTTACTTGTGAAGCAAAACATGGTATTTGTGTTAAGTGTTATGGTAAGAACCTTGCTCGTAACAAGATCGTTGAAATCGGTGAAGCTGTAGGTATTATTGCCGCTCAGTCAATCGGTCAGCCTGGTACACAGTTAACCATGCGTACATTCCACGTCGGTGGTACTGCGTCTAAAGCAACAGAAGATAACCGCATCGTACTCAAATACCCTGCAATTATTGAAGATGTTGTTGGTGCTCACGTTGTTACAAAAGATAAGAACTGGCTCTTTACTCGTAAAGGTTACATGAACGTATCCCGCATTCTTGCAAGCTTTGAAATCCAGAAAGGTGACAAAGTAGTTGTTTCAGACGGCGACAGAGTTAAGAAAGATACAGTTATTATCAACCGCAAAGATGGTGATGTACTTGCAACTGACAAAGCTCGCGTAATCGTAACAAAGACAAATGTTTACCTCGCAAGCAACACTCAGAAAATCGAAATCATCAACGGTTCAACAGTATTCTGTAAAGCCGGCGATTTCGTAGAAGCAAATCAGTCACTCGGTGAATTTGATACAACAAGCGATCCAATCATCGCTGAATACGACGGATATATCCACTACGAAGATATCGTAGAAGGCTCAACTCTCGAAGTTAAGATCGACAAAGTTTCTGAAAAAGCAGAACGCTTTATTTCAGACCTTCACACAGAAGGTATGCAGCCAACTATCCGTATTACTGATAACGATGGTAATGAAAAGGGAAGTTACTTCCTTCCATCTGGAGCTCTTCTCCTCGTTGATGACAAGAAGAAGATTTCTGCAGGTGAAACAATTGCCAAGATGCCTAAAGAAGCTGCTAAGACAAACGATATTACTGGTGGTCTTCCACGTGTATCTGAACTCTTTGAAGCTCGTAAACCAAAAGTTCCAACTGTACTTTCACAGATTTCAGGAACTGTTAAGTTTAAGGACGTTACAAAAGGTAAACGTAAGATTACTGTAGAAGATAAGTTTGGTCGTGTATTCGAACATCTTATTCCAATGACAAAACGTATGCTCGTACGTGATGGCGATACAGTAGAAGCTGGCGAACGCTTGTGTGATGGTGCTCCATCACCACACGACATTCTTGCAATTCTTGGTGAAAATGCTCTCCAGAATTACTTGATGGACGAAATCCAGTCCGTTTACCGTGCACAGGGTGTATCTATTAACGATAAACATATCGGTATTATCGTACGCCAGATGTTGCGCAAAGTAGAAATCGTTGCTGTAGGTGATACACACTTCATCTATGGACAGCAGGTTGATAAATACAGATTCCACGAAGAAAATGCTAATATCGTAGCACAGGGTGGTCAGCCAGCAGTTGGTCGTCCAATGTTCCAGGGTATTACAAAAGCTTCTTTGAATGTAGACTCATTCATTTCAGCTGCATCATTCCAGGAAACAACACGCGTTCTTACAAACGCAGCTATTTCTGGAGCTACAGACGGATTGCACGGAATCAAAGAAAACGTTGCAATTGGTCATATGATTCCAGCCGGAACTGGTATCAAGAACTACAAAAACGTAAGACTTTTCGATTCAAGCGATATGGACTTGGACGTTAAGATGAACGAAGTTCTTGAAATGCGTCGTCAGGAAAAAGAAAGAGAATCACAGGTTGCTCACGTTGAAGAAGCAAACTATGATGCAGAAGAATCTGACTAATCTGACTTAACGGATTAACCAATTCGTGAATTGCCACCTGCACGAAAAATGCAGGTGGTTTTTTTATAGGAAAATAAAATGCACGTAGAGTATAAAACAGTAAATACATGTGCTTCAAAAATCGAATTCGATATTGAAGGCGACGTAATTACAAATGTTAAATTCCTCGGCGGATGTAACGGAAACCTTAAAGCGGTTTCGAAGCTTGTAGACGGAATGACAGTAGAACAGATTGAAACAAAGTTAAAAGGAAATACCTGCGGCCCAAGATCAACTTCATGTGCCGACCAGCTTTGCACAGCAATCAGAAATGCTTTTGAAGAAAACAAATAACTTTATTAGTATAAAAAAATGCCCTGGTACGAACATCTGCTTTAAACAGATTCTCGTTCCAGGGCTTTTTTGTTTTAACAAAACTGATCCGTAATCAGAATTAATTTTGGATTAGTATGTAAACTTAAACTAGTAAGTGAACTTAAATAACGGATTTGAAAGTTCTTCTTTGTTTGCAAATGGTCCTGCGATTGGAGCAGAATCACGTTTAGCATCATAGAAGTCTGTATCAAATGTAATTGGTGTTCCGTCTGGATTTTCGTATTTTTCTTCTGGTTCAAATGCAGGCATAATGTCGTCTGTGTGAATCAGACTGCATTTTGCTTCTGGCATAAAGTCGTAGAGATTTGTTTCAATTGTAACTTTACCGTCAACATTTTTAACACCGATAGTAACTTTATTCTTCTTATCAACATATGCGTCTGTTTCTTTCTTCATCGGCTTTGCATCGTTGAAGTAAACATTTCCCTTTGCCCAAACTGGAAGCTTTGAGTAGTAACGGTCAGTTGTTACAGAACCCATTCCACAGTAACCTTCAAACTGTGCGTCCCATTCTTCAAATGTCGGATAATCATCATACTGAATTGTACCAGTGATAATGTTTCCGTCATCCCAGTCCAATTTTTTTTGTTTAACCATTTTCTTCATTTCTTTCATTGTTTTTTTCATAAATGGACGCATTGGCTGCTGAATGAAAATGTTGTTGAAGAACGAACAGTCTCCGTGAAGGAATGACATAAAGCCTGTGATATTAGTTCCGTGTGGAACGTGAATAGGTGTATAGCGTGGAGAAGGAAGATTAGGAGCGCCGTTGTTTGTTCCGAGAGAAACTGCTGTAAATCCTCCGGCGATAATGTTGTGAACACATGCAACGCCCTGAGTAGCAAGCTTTAATGCTCTGTCAGAAAGGAAGATGTTGTTGTCAACAAGAGTAGGTCCGTGAGAAACTTCAATGAACAAGTCTTCGGCAGCACCAATGAGACTTTCTTTATTCATGTTCCAGCTTTCAGGAAGACAGTTGTTATAGAAAAGATTCTGTGTAACGCGAGTTCCCTGAGCCTGCCAGTCAAGCCAGATACCGCGGGTACAGTTATGAATGTGATTGTGTCTGAAAATAACATCGATTGCGGCATGCATTTTAATACCGCCGATTTCGGCACCAGCAAGATTCTGCTTGTTGTTGATGTGGTGAATGTGGTTGTTTTCGATTAATGAGAAAACGCCGCCAAGATGACCGACAATTCCAGTCTGACCGCAGTTATGAATTTCACAGCCGCGAACTGTATGAGAACCGATAGTTTCTTTTGACCAGCCGTCATTCTGTGCGATACAAACACAGTCACGCTGTGTCTGAGTACCGTCTTTATATTTTTTATGAAGCCACTTATTGTCGTTACCTTCCTGGTAATATTTACCAAGAGAAATACCTGAACATTTAGATTCAAAAATATGGCAGTCTTCGATTACCCAGCCTTTAGACCAGTGAGGTCCGATCATGCCGTCCTGGTAAGCAGTAGGCGGTGCCCACTGAGTTGCAGCTTTTGAAACAGTAAAGCCAGAAAGTGTAATATAACCTTTTCCCATTTCAGATGGAAGGAAACAGTTTCTGCGAACTGCAATTTCTACATCTTCTGCATTAGGATCTTTTCCCTGGAAGTTTGCATAAATTATAGTTTCATCTTTTGCTGTGTCCTGTTCTGTGTACCATGTATAAACTGAAAAATCCTGATCCCAAGATGCTTTGTAAACTTCTGGATTTTTAACTTTTGCAAGTTCTGTTACTTCGTACATTGATTTGCCGTTGAGGTAAACATCGCCGGTATGTGCAATCATGTAAGCAATGAACCAGTCTCCGCTTACGAGTGTTGTGTATGGATTGTAGTCGCCGAAGATTTTATTCGAAATGCTTGCTTTGTAAACATTTCCTTCGACCTTCTCCCAGTTTTTAACCTGTTCAGCACCTGTGATGTGCGCTGCTTTGAGAGTCGCGCTTTTGTAAACAATCGGCTTTTCTGCAGTTCCTCCGTTTTTTGGATTAACATATTCGCGGTAAACACCTGGCGCTACGATTACTTCATCTCCTGGCTGTGCAATATCTGCTGCCTGCTGGATTTTTTTAAATGGATTTTCTTTAGTTCCATTTCCGCCTTCTGAGGCATTAATGTCTACGTAATAATTCAAATTGAATTCTCCTTTACATTTATTATAAGAATTGTATGTATTTTACATCAGGTTGCAGCGTTTTTGTAGAATAATTAAGCGGGAATTTTTAAAAAAGACAAAAAATTAGATAAAAATGACATAAATTTGACAATATTCTGTTGGAAAATGGAAATTCCCTATAAATAGTATTTATATATAGAAGAAATCTGTATTTCCCTGAATTTGCATGAATTTATGAAAATTCCCTTGAATTCATTTTCTAAATTCATTAAACTTATCAAACCTATCATTAGGGATTATTATGCAATTTTTACCGGGGTGCTGACCGGGTAATAATAAAAGGAGACATTTTAAGATGCCTACAATTAATCAGTTGATTCGTCAGGGACGTAAGTCAGCTGCGAACAGGACCAAATCTCCCGCACTTGAGTCTTGTCCACAGAAACGTGGTGTTTGTACACGTGTAATGACTGTTACTCCAAAAAAACCAAACTCGGCTCTTCGTAAAGTAGCTCGTGTTCGTTTGTCAAATGGTATTGAAGTTACTGCATACATTCCAGGTATTGGACATAACTTGCAGGAACACTCAGTAGTTTTAATCCGTGGTGGTCGTGTTAAGGACCTTCCAGGTGTACGTTATCACATTATTCGTGGTACAAAAGATACTCTTGGTGTAGAAGGACGCAAACGTGGTCGTTCTAAATATGGTGCTAAGAGACCAAAGGCATAATAGAGGAGGATTAAGATGGGAAGACATAAGAAATCAGTAAATCGTCCAGTTATGCCTGATGCAAAATATAATAGTCAGGTTGTTTCAAAATTCGTTTCACGCATGATGCTTGACGGAAAAAAAGATACTTGTACAAAAATTATCTATGAAGCAATGGACAAGCTTAAGGCTAAAACAGGAAATGAACCTTTGGAAGTATTCCTTAAGGCTCTCGATAATGTTAAGCCAGTTGTAGAAGTAAAATCACGCCGCGTTGGTGGTGCTACATATCAGGTTCCAGTAGAAATCCGTGATGCTCGTCGCGAAGCTCTTGCTATGCGTTGGATCATCGAAGCTGCTCGTAAGAGAAGCGGACATGGAATGGCAGATACACTTTCTGCTGAACTTTTGGATGCTTTCAATAACACTGGTACAGCATTCAAAAAGAAGGAAGATACACACAAAATGGCTGAAGCTAACAAAGCTTTTGCTCATTTCCGCTGGTAGTATTTACAACGGTAGAAAGTCTACTTTTCTACCGTTTGACTTCTTAAAAAGCGCCTTGTTTAAGGTGCTTTTTTTATTGAAAAAAAATTGTTTTAGGTATTGAAACTTATTCTAAAAAAATGTATAAATATAAAACCTGTCTATTTATTATAGGCAATTCATGGGTTCTTTGAGAGTCAGGCGGATTTAATCCGGTAAAATCGTAAAGTTTGCTATCGTAAGGTGGGATTCAGATTTTTACGACCCTTGAATGGATGTTATCATCGTTGATGATAACTATGACTACAAAGCATTAAGGGTTTCTGCTGCAGCTAGTAACTGCCAGGCTCCAGGATGCCAGACCAGTCATCAATGTGATTTTCTTGATGATGATAGGTGGTACCGGCCATAACATTTCGAATAGATGAAATGTTTTGTGAGAATTATCTAAATTAAAACTGTCAGGAATGACGGGAGCATTTGAAAATAATGCAGAGTTGGATGGTTCCTTTCCGATTACTACTAATCTCTTCAATAAAAACGCGATTAATGTGTATGCGAATGGTTGTTCTTTTAGTTTAAAGATCGCTATTCTGGCTTAAAGTGCAACACAAAAAATATTATTTTGAATGCCGGTAGACAACAAAAGATACCGGTAAGGAGAAAAAACATGGCTAAGGAAGTGTTCGTAAGAACAAAACCTCACATGAACGTTGGTACTATCGGTCACGTAGACCATGGTAAGACAACTTTGTCAGCTGCTATCACAACATACTGTGGTAACAAATACGGTGACAAAGTACTCAAGTATGACGAAATCGATAACGCTCCAGAAGAAAAGGAACGTGGTATCACAATCAACACTCGTCACTTGGAATATCAGTCAGATAAGAGACACTATGCACATATCGACTGTCCAGGACATGCTGACTACGTTAAAAACATGATTACTGGTGCTGCTCAGATGGATGGTGCTGTACTCGTAGTAGCTGGTACTGACGGTGTAATGCCTCAGACAAAAGAACACCTTCTCCTCGCTCGTCAGGTAGGTGTACCAAAGATTATCGTATTCTTGAACAAAGCTGACCTCGCAGACCCAGATATGCTCGAACTCTGTGAAGAAGACGTTAAAGATACACTCGTATCTTACGGATTCGATGCAGCTACTCCTATCATCAAAGGTTCTGCATTCAAAGCATTGAACGAATCTTCAGATCCAGCTAACACAGCTTGTATCGAAGAATTGCTCACAGCTATGGATACATGGTTCGACGATCCAGTTCGTGATGAATCAAAACCATTCTTGATGCCAATCGAAGACATCTTCACAATTTCTGGTCGTGGTACTGTAGTAACAGGACGTATCGAACGTGGTGTTGTAAACATGTCACAGGAAGTTGAAATTGTAGGTATCCGTCCTACAGTTAAATCAACAGTAACAGGTATCGAAATGTTCCAGAAGACACTTGATCAGGGTCAGGCTGGTGATAACGTAGGTATCCTCCTCCGTGGTATTGAAAAGAAAGATGTTATCCGTGGACAGGTTCTTGCTGCTCCTGGAACAATTCAGCCACACACAAAATTCGAAGCACAGATTTACGTTCTTTCAAAAGAAGAAGGTGGACGTCACTCACCATTCTTCTCTGGATATCGTCCACAGTTCTACTTCCGTACAACAGATATTACTGGTACAGTAAATCTCGACGCTGGAACAGACATGGTAAAACCAGGTGATAACGCAAAAATTATCGGTGAACTTATTCACCCAATCGCTATGGACGAAGGTCTTAAACTCGCTATCCGTGAAGGCGGTCGTACAATCGCTTCTGGACAGGTCACAAAGATCATAGAATAGTTAATTATTCTTGAAACAGGCTTGCAGCAATGCAAACCTGTTTCAAAATTAGGAGTACATAAATGGCTAACGGAAAGATTCGTGTCAGACTCAGAGCATTTGATGTAGAGTTGATCGATCAGAGTGCAAAAGCCATCGTGCAGACAGTTCAGAAAGCTGGAGCAAAGGTTTCAGGACCTATTCCACTTCCTACAAGAATTAACAAGGTAACTGTACTTCGTTCACCTCACGTAAACAAAAAGTCACGTGAACAGTTCGAAATGCGTACACACAAACGCCTTATTGACATTCTTGAACCTTCATCAGAAGTAATGGACTCATTGATGAAGCTCGAATTGCCAGCCGGTGTAGATGTAGAAATTAAACAGTAAGTCTTAACGGATTGCTGTAATGGTACGGTCCCCTGGATCTGGGATGGCGGCCAGAAAAAATTAGTGAGAGTATTCAATATTGAAGTTACTCTCAAATAGGAGAAATCAGAATGAAAGGTCTGATCGCAAAAAAAGTTGGAATGACACAGGTTTTCGACGAAAGCGGCAATTTGACACCAGTCACCGTGATCC
>SAMEA3663208__coassemble_279_pt1 | contig 18755 bp, 21 predicted proteins | sample SAMEA3663208__metabat2_high_PE_016 | metagenome-assembled genome bin SAMEA3663208 (sample SAMEA3663208) | pig gut metagenome | biome: pig gut; feature: pig-associated habitat; material: faeces | place: China | collected 2013
CTTGGAGCGTTTTTAGAAAACTTCGACAGGACGTCGAAGTTAGTGAACGAAGGCGGCCTGGAAGGAGCGAACACGATGTTCGCGACTGGAAGGCGAGTCCTGCCCCCGCTATATTAACCTTTTCAGTTTTCTGAAAAGGTTTTTTTATTTTAAAGCCTGATAGTAAAGAACTCAGGACTCGATCCGTAGTGAACGATTCTAAAAACGCGAATACTTGGAGCGTTTTTAGAAAACTTCGACAGGACGTCGAAGTTAGTGAACGAAGGCGAGTCTTGCCAGTGCTATACTGCTAAAGCCTTATGGTATAAGGATTTAGCGCTACTACCGATCCTAATCAAGTAAGGCTTGGCGTAGAAATCACATCGAATTTAAACTATGGTTTTAAACCAAAGTTTGTTACAGAGTGAGGTTCTACGGCTAAGCCTTATTTTTTATTTAAAATGCCTTCTAGTATTTGGTATGCCAGACTGGTTCTTTCTGATGGCACCCAATCCAACAATAAATCAACAGGTTGCAGAGACAGGACATCTGCTGAACACGTTGCAATGGAATGGGTCGTTAATATTAAAATTCCAAGCAGAATTAATTCTTCACAGAACACTAAAAGGAATTTAAATCTTAATACAATAACTGTACTTAATTCTCTTAGGACCATGGATTTAGATCGTGAGAATGTTCAAGCAATTATCAAAATCCTTAAAGAAAGGAATTTTATTCATTCGGCTGTATTAACAGCAAGTCCTGAAAGTAAAACAATTTATGAATACATCAATGAGTTCTGGGCTTTTGAAACTTCTCCATATGTTAGAGAGAAAAAAATCAAAGGCCAATCGATTCATCGTGACTACTGTGAGGCAATGCTTATGCGTGCCACTAAATACTGGCTTCCTATGGTAACTGGAAAAGCTGTTGGCAGTATTACTCATGATGATGTTACAGATTTATTTGAAAATGATAAAATCCTCAAGCTTGCACCTAAAACGATTAATTCTATTGTGAGCTCGGTAACTATACCTCTTAAGTGGGCATACTTTCATAAACTTACAGAAATCAATTGTTTTGACGGAATTATAAAATGTTCGCAAAAATCAAAAAAACGAGAAATTCTAACTGGTGTAACTCCCTATGTAATATGTAGTTATGTGTACACAAACCAATATTCTGTATACAAGGGAAAGTTAAAGATTTTAGGAGTTTCGCCAAATGGCGGATATCCAACAAATAAAAAAAATCATTCTTTTTGTCAACTTTCTTAAAAAGTTCCCCCTTATTTAGCACATATTAAGGAGATTAAAGAACATGAAAAACTACAAAATGAACGTAAATGAATACCTTTCTGAAGAAACTCTTGAAGAAATTACTGTTAGAATCGGAGACGATTTTGGATATATGCCATTTGAAGAAGCAGAATATGCGGCTAAGCTGGATAGCAAAATTCTTAGTATCCACCCCAAAAGTCGTAGTTAAGTAGTAGTTGAAAAGCTAGCTACGACTTTTTTATACATATTATGCTATACTATATATATGGAGTTAAAATTATGATTACCGGCGAAGTAAAAAATAAACTGGACAACCTTTGGGATGCAATGTGGTCAAATCAGATGACCAATCCTCTTATTGATATTCAGCAGATTACATATCTTATTTTCATCAAAATGCTTGATGACCAGCAGATAAAAAAAGAACGCAAAATCAATGACATGATTTCCCGTGGCATCAAGATTGAAAACTTTGATAAAGACCTCATCTTCAAAGAAGGTGCATACATCAATGATGACCTAAATATCGAAGTTTCTTATGCCGACCTTCGCTGGAATGTATTCAGCCACTTTGAATCAAAAAAGATGTTCGCAAATCTTCGCGACAATGTTTTCCCATTCATCAAAACTCTTCATGGAGATAAAGTAACTTCATTTGCCGACTTTATGAAGGACGCACAGTTTGCAGTTTCTTCGCCATACATTCTGCAGAAAATGGTAGACGCCATCAACGACCCAGGCCTTGGTTTTGACAAGGCAGATCTTATGGGTGACTGCTACGAATACCTTCTTTCCAAATGGGCAACTTCCGGTGACAACGGCCAGTTCCGTACACCTCGCCACATAATCGACATGATGGTAGAGATTGCAAAGCCAACTCTTAAAGATACAATGATTGACCCGGCCATGGGTTCAGCCGGATTCCTTGCAGAAACAGCTAAATATATCGAAGACCATTATCAGAGCGAACTTTCAGACACAGAAAAACGCGCTCATTTTGATAACCAGATGTTTACAGGTTACGACACAGATCCAGACATGCTCCGTATCGGCTGTATGAACATGACACTCCACGGAGTAAACAATCCTACAATCAAATACAATAACTCCGTTGGCGAAGACTACGAAGATAAGGAACTTTATTCCCTTATTCTTGCAAACCCACCATTCAGTGGAAGTCTTGATCCAAGTACAGTTGCAAAATCTCTTATTCAGATTTCAGGTGGAACAAAGAAAACAGAACTTCTGTTCTTAAGCCTTTTCCTCCGCCTTCTTAAAACAGGTGGCCGCTGTGTAAGCATTGTTCCGGTTGGAGTAATGAACAACACAAACGATAAAGCCTACACAAAACTCCGTAAGGAACTTGTAGAAAATCAGAAACTGGAAGCCGTAATCTTTATGCCAGGCGGAGTATTCTATCCATATTCCGGAGTTCAGACTGGCATCCTTATTTTTACAAAAACAAACGCCGGCGGAACAGATAAAGTCTGGATGTATAACATGGAAAACGACGGTTACAGCCTTGACCAGAAGCGTGACCCAATCGAAGCAAACGACATTCCAGACATCATTCAGCGCTGGAACAACCTTGCCCAGGAAGCAGGCCGCACAAAATACGAAAAGTCATTCCTCGTAGAAAAGCAGGAAATCGTGGACAACGATTATGTGTTCTCTTTCAACAAATACCAGAAAAAGCAGGTAGAAAAGAAAACCTACCGTGCCACAAAAGACATTCTGGATTCCATCAACAATCTGGAAGTGCAGTTTAAGAAAATTATGGAAGAGCTTACAAACGCTGATTAAGGAATTAAGAAGTGGAAAATAAAATTTCTATCAGATTTTTTAATGATAAAGAAGTTCGCGCAATATGGGATGAAGAAAATTCCAAGTGGTGGTTTAGTGCTCTTGATATTGTTGGTGTTTTAAATGCTCAGGATGATTACGAAAAGAACAGAAACTACTGGAAATATCTTAAAGCCAAGCTGAAAAAGACGTTGCCTGAGTTGGTTAGTGATACTACCCAACTGAAATTAACAGCGGCAGATGGTAAAAAATATAAATCCGATGTCATGGATTATAATCAAGTTATAGAACTTGCAAAAAATTTTCCAAACAACAAGTCCGCTCCTTTTATTCAATGGTTTACATATTCTGATGAAACTGTTGATGCAAAAAGCAAGACAAAAGCCTATGCACTTTTTGAAAGTTCACTTTTGGACAGCATTGAAGTTGGAACTGTAAACGGATTAAAGCAGATTCACGGTTATCTTTTTGGCGGGCTTTATGACTTTGCAGGAAAAATTCGTACTGTGAATATTTCCAAAGGTGGATTCAAATTTGCAGCTTCCGAGTTTTTGCCAGAAACCTTAGATCAGATTGAAAAAATGAGTGAAGAAACATTTGATCAGATAATAGATAAATATGTGGAAATGAATGTAGCTCATCCATTTCGGGAAGGGAACGGCCGTACAACAAGAATCTGGCTGGATTTGATTCTTAAAAGAAGCCTTAAAAAATGCGTGGATTGGAGTCAGATAAATAAAAAAGAATATCTTGCTGCAATGGAACAGAGTGTAATGGACAGCACAAAAATCAAACAGCTGATTCAAAACGCCCTTACAGACAAAATCAACGACCGCGAAATGTTTATGAAAGGCATTGATTATTCATATTATTATGAGGAAGCGGAATAAAGAATTAGCAGTTTTGAATGAGGAAGTAAGAAGTGAAAAAAGCACTTAAAGATATATGCTCAATGATACATCGAGGAAAAACTCCTAAATATGTTGAAGAAAGTGATGTTTTAGTTTTTGCACAGAAATGTAATCTTCAAAAAGGTGGTATTGATTTGAATAAATGTCTCTGTTTAGATACTACAAATCTAAAGAAATGGACTACTGAAGATTATCTCCATAAAAATGATATTGTAATTAATTCAACTGGAACTGGAACTTTAGGAAGAGTTGGATTTTTTGATATAGACTCAGAAAAACCTGTTGTACCAGATACTCATGTTACTGTTGTTAGAGTTTCCGACAAAGAAACTTATTCTAAATGGGTATACTATTTTTTGAAGTATTCTCAAAATTATTTAATCAGCAAAGGTCATGGCTCAACTAAACAACAAGAACTTGCAACTTCAGAAATTAAAAAAATAGAAATTCCATTACCATCTTATGCGTATCAAGAAAATGGGGCACATCATTTGGACTCAATACAAAGTGCCATAGACAACAAAAAACAGCAGTTCCAGCAACTTGATGAACTGGTAAAATCCAAGTTCGTGGAAATGTTTGGAGATCCAATAACAAATAGCAAAAACTTTCCAACAAAAAAAGTAATTGATGTTGTGACTTTACAACGAGGTTATGATTTACCAATTCAGGATAGAGATTCTACAGGAAGTATTCCAGTTTATGGCTCAAATGGACAATTAGGGACACATTCCATCTCAAAAATTGATAAAGGTATTGTTACTGGTAGATCAGGAACAATTGGTGAAGTCCATTTATGTAATGAACCATTCTGGCCTCTAAATACAACTTTGTTTTCGAACAATACTCATGGAAACAATCTAATTTATTTGAAATATTTATTAGACTTCTTTGATTTAAAACGTTTTAAATCTGGAGTTGGAGTTCCCACATTAAATCGCAATGAATTTCATGATGAACAGATTATTGATGTAGATTTCGAACTTCAAACCACATTTGCCGAGTATGTTCAAAAAATCGATTCTGCAAAATCAATCATCAAAACTCAACTTGCAGATTTGCAGGAATTATTGGATTCTAAAATGGATGAATATTTTGGAGAATAAATTTTGAAATATATTAATAAGATACTTTTTACATTTGCATCTCTTTCATACTTTTGGACTGTGTTTTTTATATCGCAAAATACAAATATTGTTATAATGATACCTTTCCTTATAAAGTGTGATTGGATAAAAGAAAATTCTTGTCTGATTTCCAAGCTTCTATATCTTCTGATTCCAGTAATACTATCTCTAATAACAATTCTCATAGCCCATTTATTTAATAAAGAAACTATTGAATCTAATGTAGAATTTGTAGAAGAAATTAGTGTTGATTTTATACCAACATATTTGGGATATTTTTTTGTTGCATTAAGTTTTTCTGATGATACAAAATTAATTAATGTGGTATTAGTTTTCTGTATTCTTTTTTTCTTCACATTTGTTGGAAGCAAACATTTCTTTAATCCTCTATATTATGTTTTTGGATATAAATTATATAAAGTAAAAACTTCAGATGGGGTGGAAAGTGCTATTTATTCACAGCAAGTTATTTCTAGCGGGCAGTCATTAAAAGAATGTAATATTCATCGTATAAATAAATATACATATATAAAATATAAAAAGTAGGAATTATAGTATGGGATACTTATTGGCAAATATTGAAGGAAAGTTCCAAGGACGAGAATCGGATGATTTATTTTCGAATTTAGATTTTTCAAATGCAAAGAATTTTGAAGCAGATTCTTTATTGGGAGAGAATGAATGGTGGCAAATCGATAGTTTTAAAAATACAAAATATTGCACAATTGATTTCTTGAAAGAGGAATCTTTTAATTCCCAAAAATATGACCCTTTATCGTCATTAAATACTGATAAAATCAAATATATAGTTTCTTATCAGGATAGCAATTTATTCTGTTTTCAAAAGGTAGCAAAAGTAAATAAATTAAAAAAAGTATTGTCTATAAACGGGCCACGAATGGAACTCCAGGAGAAAAATTTCATTCGTATAAATGATATCCCGGATGCGGTTTATGATAGAAATGCAGATATTTTATTTTTCAAAAGCCCAGCTTCAATAAATTCAATATTTTCTGGGATTAATGAAATTGAAAAGATTGCAACAGATATTGAAGTAACAAATTTCATTTCAAATTCGTTCATTTCTCTTGCATCAGGTTTTGATTCAACATCAATTAATTTACCAAACAGAAAACGTATTGCAAAAGCAAGTGAAGAATGGAATAAGTTTGATGATGAAGATAAAACTCAAATTAAAGAATACATACTTGAATTTTATCCAGATTTTCATATTGAAAATAACAAATTTGTTGCTGAAAATGATAAGGACTTAACAGTGTTACTTTGGGGCATTGAGCAAAGATTTTATACTACTCCAGTCGATAACGAAAAAAGAGTGGCAAATTCAGTTCAAAAAATTTAAAGAATAAGCTTATTAGAAAAATTAAAACTTACGTTGTTATTAGGAATTAGAAAACGAATGGCATCTAAAGAATTTCAATACGAAATCGATATCTTGAACAGAGAAGAATTCATACAAACAATCCTTCGCACAATAGAATACTACTCAAACAATAATCAAAACATCTCATTTTCAATTCAAGGAGAATGGGGATGTGGAAAATCCTGGATATTGGACAGAGTTTTTGAAAATCTTTATGACATGCAAGATGAAAACATTGCTGGTGGTCGATACTGCGTTTTCAAATACAATGCATGGAAATATGATTACTACAATGAGCCATTAGTTTCCCTGTTAATCAGTCTTAAAGAACAGTTTGATTCAGAAAACTCAATATTCTTTAAAAGTCCTAAAGCTCAGGAAAACTATAAAGCAGCAAAACTGATGATAAAAGAAAAGATTTTAGATTGTGTTGATGTAATTCAAGAATCACCTTTATTTGAGATTATTGATTCAAAAGTCTTTCATATACCAAAGCTACTTTGTACTGGGGCAAAAATAAAAAAAGAGTTTGAAAAATATAAAGAAGAAATCAAAGACGAAATAAGAAATTATGATCCTCATTATGATTTGAACGAGTTGATGAATTCTTTGGTTTCAGGTTTGAATAAAATCTGTAATAATGAAAAAAAGACTGTTGTTGTTATTGTGGATGAATTAGATCGATGTCTTCCTGAACATGCCATAAAAGTTCTAGAAAGAATGCATCATATCAGCCAAAATGTAGATAATATTCAGTTCATGTATGGTATTGATAAGACACAGATTGAGAAAAATATTGTTCAGATTTTTAATATTAGTAAAGTAGATGAAGTCCAAGAGAAGGACAGAATAAAGAAATATCTATCAAAATTCATTTCATTTGGATTAAAAGTTCCTAAATCAGAATATTCAGATAAATTTGCGGAAAAATATTCTAAACTTTTTGAACCTTTTGCACAGGTAAATACTTGCAGTTTTGAGTTAATGGAAAAAATAAAGATTATTATTCCAAATGTAACTGCAAGAATGTTAGAACAAGTAATTGATAGAATTATTCTTTCAAACTCAATTATTAATACGCATAACGAAAAATTAGACAATTCAATCCTTATTTTTGAGCTATTTTATGCAGTTACAAAAGAACATGAGTTTGATTGGAAAAACACTCGTATTATTAGTGACGAATCTAAAAGTACAATAACCTTGAGTAATTCTATACATCATTCAATTATGATAAATGTGTTTAATCGGTTAATTAGTCCTAATCCAGTTAATAATTATGGGTATCTACGCTCTTCTGATAAAATAAAATTAGCTACAGGCTATGAGGAAAATAAACTTAATGCTCTTTGTGAATCAGCACTAGCATTTTATTATGAAGGAATAAATAAACGGGATTCTTTTTATTTTGATTATAATGATGTTATCGAACCTATGAATAAAAACCTGGAATATATAAATAATTTTTGTGATTATTATAATTCACTGGAAATGTAATAATCGCTTGAGTAAATTAAAAATTTGATTTTGAGAAAAAGTAGTCCAAAAGCCTTAAAATAATGGTATAATAACATTATGTCAGATTTAGAATATCAGAATGAACAGGTTTATTTTCTCACTTTTTGTATTGAACAATATAAACACATAAAAAATATAGACGGACTAACTGTAAAGCAAATGTTCGATAAAATTGGACTGACAGATTATCTGACAAAAAATTATGAAGTCCTCCATACACAAAGCAAACAGTGGATTCTTGATGACATAGAAGCATTTATAAAAGCCCGGGAGAAAGAAAAATGATTTTATATCATGGTAGTCTTGAAATTATAAGAAAGCCTGCAATCCTTGAACCAAATCGTACAATGGATTATGGAAAAGGTTTTTATACAACAACTTCCAAAGACCAGGCAGATAAATGGGTTGCAAGAAAGATTTCAGCAACTGGGACAGATAAAGGTTTCACTAATATTTATTCATTTGATGAATCTGGATTTGAAACACTCAATGTTCTAAAGTTTGATTCAGCAAATGAACAGTGGTTGGATTTTGTAATGCAAAACAGAACAGAGAAAAACTTTTCTCATGATTATGACATTGTTTATGGCCCTGTTGCCAATGACCGTGTTTATGCAGCTTTTGCTTTATATGAAGATGGAATGCTTGATAAAGAAGGCCTTATAAAAGAATTACGAGCTTATAAACTTGCTGACCAGGTTCTATTCCATTCTATAAAATCTCTTGAATATTTACACTTTGAAAATACCGTGGAGGTTTGTAAATGAATCGAGATATAACACAGCAGAATCTATATATATTACTTCCTGGGAAAATTAATTCCCTTGCAAAATTAATTGTACAGAATCAGGGTAACTCGTTTTTTGATGCTATCAATATGATTTATAATTCTAAAACTTACAAACTACTTGAAACAGAATCTTCGAAATATTGGACTTATGGGCCTGTTGCTTTGTACGAAAGTTTGATGAATGAATAGTTTTACTGTTTTCCTAGGATTAAAATATGAATTTTGATTACTTAAAGACAAATGCAAAACTTAATGAACTATGCACTCTTTGTAACGAAACAGAAATATTTGCTGTACATTATCCGACCGCATCAGCTCGTTCAGCCCGAAATGCATTGGAATGGGTAGTCAAACTTTTTTATCTCACAAAAAAGGGAAAATATTCTAAAACTGCAACATTGTTTGATCTTGTAACTTCAACAGAATTTACAGCCTATATAACTGAACCTTTAATAAGTGCCATCCACCTAGTTCGTATGGTTGGAAATACTGCAAGTCATGGTGGTACAGTATCAAAAAATGAATCATTAAAGGTATTAGAAGCACTTTATAATGTAGTTGGCGAAATTCTTAAGTTCTTAAAAGTTTTTGATACATATCCACCCTTCAGCAAAGAAAATATACCTTCTGCAAATCCTGTAGCACCAGCTCCTGTTACAGTAGATTCTGATAGTAAGCAAAAAAATGATGTTATAATTAATAAAAAAGATTTTGAAGAATATAAAAATAAGATTGATACATCTCTAACCATGACTTCGACCATGGACTTTACAGAGGCAGAAACTCGTAAAATATTTATTGATGCAGCTCTTAAAGAAGCTGGTTGGTCGATTGGTCAAACGAAGGGTGTTATAAAGGCAGGCACTGCAAGTATTGAAATTCCTGTAAAAGGAATGCCAACTACAAGTGGAGAAGGTTTTGCTGATTATGTTCTGTTTGGTGATGATGGAAAGCCTCTCGCAGTCGTTGAAGCAAAACGAACTTCAAAAGATGTAGATGCAGGTTCAAAACAGGCAAAACTTTATGCAGACTGTCTTGAACAGATGTATAATGTCCGTCCCGTAATCTTCTATACAAATGGTTATCAGATTTACATGGTCGATGGTGGTTATCCTGCTCGTCGTGTATTTGGTTACTACACAAAAAAAGAACTACAGTCTTTGATCTTAAAACGCAGACTCAGCAAAATTGAAGATACTCGTGTTGATACTAATATTTCTGACCGTCCATTTATTCAGATGGCATGTACTTCAATCTGTGATTCTTATTCAACAAAAAGACGAAGCGCATTAAATGTAATGGCTACAGGAACAGGTAAGACAAGATTTGCCATTTCCCTTGTGGACATTCTCATGCGTAATGAATGGATTGAGCATGTTTTGTTTCTTGCAGATAGAAAAGAACTTGTTAACCAGGCATTTAAAGCTTTTGAAAAATTCCTTCCTAATTCCACTAGATGCGCAATCTATTCTGGTTCCCCTACAGAATTTGATCCTAATGCTCGTATTGTTGTATCTACATATCCAAGTATCTTGAACATGATTGATGCAGATAATCGTCAATTTGGTGTAGGACATTTTGATTTAATTGTAATTGATGAATGTCACCGTTCTGTTTATAACAAATATCTTGCGATATTACGCTATTTTGATTCTCTCGTGTTAGGTCTCACCGCAACACCTAAAGAACAAGTTGATGCAGACACATATACATTGTTTGGTGTAGATAAAAATAAACCAACTTATGAATATGATTATGAAACTGCTGTAAGAGAAGGCTTTTTGGTTGATTATACTGTTTTAGACAGAACAACAAATCTTCTTAAAAACGGATTAAAATATTCAGACCTTTCTAATGATGAAAAAGAAGCTTATGAAGAAGAGTTTTCAGAAGATGGTATAACTCCACCAATGATTCCTCATGATGAGTTTTATAGAAATGTAATTAATCTTCCAACATTAGATTTGGTATTAAATACCCTCATGAGTGAAGGTCTTAAAACAAAAGGCGGTGAAGAATTAGGTAAAACAATTATTTTTGCAGTAGATCATGAACATGCATTAAAGATTGTTGAACGATTCAAATATCTTTATCCAGAAAAAGGGAATGATTATTGTCAACTAATTGACTATTCAGTTAACTATGCAAGTACAATTATTGATGATTTTAAAGTCCCTCAAAAAAATCCTGTTATTGCAGTTAGTGTTGATATGCTTGATACGGGTGTTGATGTTCCAGAAGTATTAAATCTTGTTTTCTTTAAGAGAGTTCGTTCTCCAATTAAGTTCTGGCAAATGATTGGTCGTGGTACTCGTGTTTGCAAAGACTTTGATGTGTTCTCACCTGATGCCTCAACATTTGGACCGCAGCCAGATGGTTCTCAACAGGGTAATGTTGAATGTAGAGATTATAATTGCAAGCAAGGCTTCTATATTTTTGACTTCTGTGATAACTTCTCATTCTTTAATATGAACCCAAAAGGAATTGTTCCTAAACATACACTTTCAATTACAGAAAGAATATTTAATCTTAAACTTGATATGGTTTCAGTTCTTCAGGGAATAGAACATCAGGAAAATCCAGATCATAAAAAGTATTACGATAAATGGCGTAATGAATTATGGACAATTGTTAAAGGCCTTAATCGTCATCTTGTAAACGTGAGTTGGGAAATTTCCAATGTTGATAGATTCTCAAATGAAACAGAGTGGAATGATCTTCATAAGATCAAAGTGGGTCAGATTAAATCTCAAATTACTTATCTCATTGAATCAACAAAAGATGATATTGATGCTAAAATCTTTGATGCCTGGTTATTTAACATGGAATTGGCAGAAATAATTGGTAAAAAAGATTATAACAAAGCAATCGAAAAAGTAACTACAGTTTGTTTTCAGCTTTTAGATAAGACAACAATTCCACAAATACAGACTAAAGTAGAAAGTATCAAAAAAATATGTACTAACGAATTCTGGCAGGATAGGACTCTCGATAAATTAGAATTTGTTCGTACAGAAATTCGTGATTTAATGAAGTATCTGAGAGAAGAAAAACCACCTATTAAAGTTACAAACTTTGAAGATGAATTGGTAGATAAAACTACCCCGGGTTCATATATGCAGCCTCAGATTAAGAATTATAAACAGAGAGTTCTTGAATATCTTGAAGAAAATATTGATACAGAAGTAATTCACAAAATTAAAAATTTAATTCCTGTTACTGAGAAAGATATTAGTGAACTTGAGCATATCCTCTGCGAAGAACTGGGCTCAAAAGAAGAGTATGATGAACTTTCCAAAGGGGCACCATTGGCTGCTTTTGTAAGAAAAATTGTAGGCATGGATGTTGGAGCTGTAAATAAAGTATTCAGTGATTATCTTTCAAAATATAACTTTAATCCTGCTCAAGAAGAATTCTTACATCGGATTGTAACTTATGTATTACAGAATGGGGATATTGTTCCATCTAATTTGTTTGAAAATGCTCCATTTACAAACTTAGATTATACAGAAATCTTTGAAGATAACGCAGATGCAGTGTTTGAACTGATAAATGTTTTGCATGGAGCTATTGCTGCATAAAAAAATATAATTATTTTGTCAACTTTTCATAATTTCACACCCTTCTTTATTGTGTAAGCAAAATATAAGGAGAGTTGATTATGAAATACTTTATGGTAACAGCAAAATGTGGACATGTTGGAAGAAACAATTTCTATAAAGGAAAATTGTTTTTTAAGGCAGAAAGTCGTAAGGAAGCAGCACGTTTTGCCCGTGCTTGTCCTAGAGTAAAACATGATCGAAAAGACGCAATCCTCAAAGTTGAAGAAATTGACTTTGACACTTTTGAAATGGGTAGAGAAATAAATCATTCTATTCATTACTATACATGTGGAAATATTCAAGATCAGAGGAAGTATCTCTCTGAAATAGAAGATGATATTTATTTAGAGGATTCTGTATACGAAGAAAAAAAGAAAATGTCTAAAAAGCATTCTTTAAGAGTTTCGTTTAACGTAGATCCTTCATTTGAGTTTGTAATAAAAAAAATTCATACATAGATTATTATTCAGCTTAAGGAGCTTTAAGAAATATGAAGAAGATTGTATTTGTAACAGTAAGAATGAAAGATGATTATGAAAAAATTAAATGGCCAGTAGCTGGTAATTCTTTTATTGAATATCCTGAACCTTTGTAATGCAAGTACTGAATATAAAAAAAGAAAGTGTTCAAGACTTTCTCAATCCTAAACAAACTGAAAGTATCACCATCACAAATAAGGATTGTGAAGAAATTGATTTATCAGACGAATTTGGTGGAGACTCTTCTTATCTTGCAACTAATCTTACATTCTCAAACGATAGTATAGAGTCTACCTTTGGACAAATTAACAAATTATGGCTATCCCAAAAGCAGAATTCAAAACCTGTTTTATCAGAAAGTCTTACACTGAGTATTCTGAAAAAATAGATTCCGGAGAATTACAATTCCCAGAAAACAGTATTGAAGGTTATATCTCACAATTAAAGAAATATGATTTTATCCATCCTGATTTAGTTAGTGCATATTTTATCAGAAAAGAAGATTTACCAACACAACAATCTATTGGCGAAAAATATGGATTAAGCAAATCTGGAATTACAAAAAAACTTGAAAGATTTTTGAATGACATGCCTTCCAAATAAGATACATTAATAATTATAACATATAATCTATAAATATTATTTTCATTCCCAAACTTCTCTCAAATACATTCTATCATGTAACTTCTGACTAAATCAGTTATATGCATATTCTGATATTGAAATACATAATTTAAAAATTTACTTTCCTTCTTTTTTACTCCATCTAGTATTAATGACATACTCTAGATAATCTATTACCTCTGTACAGGTTTCTTTTGAAATGTCTTTATTATTATCTATATATAACTTAGCATGAACAAGATTTCTCTTTTTTCTTATTTCGGTTGCTTTAGCTGCTGCATCATACCAATTTGGCTTACGAAGATTTTGAATTTCATTTATATAATCTATTAAATCTGCACGTTTATATTTTCCACGATATTTATCGAAAACCATAAAATCATTATCGAAGAAATTCTGGCCTTATATTTACTAAGCCAATCTATTAAGAAAGCTTCCAGTATAGAACCTGCAAGAATAATTGCAGCCTTATATGCATTACTGTTGAAACAAGTTCGAAGTTCTGCCATATCACGAAGAACAATCTCTTTTGCATCCTCATCATAAAAATCTGATATTTTTTACTTTTCTAACCGGCGTTCAATAGAACTTTTAGCTTTCTGCATTTCGATTTTCTTTCTAAAGAAATCCGATTTTGAATTACCAGTAAGAATAACTGGTAATTTGGATATATCTATGTCAACATATTCAGAATTTTCAAGACATTCAGAATCTCTCGGTGCATAATAATGACCTAAGCAATAATCTTTTACAAATTCTGATTCTAAGAAAACTTTTAAATAATAGCTAGATATATTTTTAGGTCTAAAAACAGTACCTGCTTTCAAATTACTAATATCTTTATCTGCTACTCTGACTCGAGTACAGAGTTCCTGTTTAATTGGATCAATAAACATGAACTCGAAAATCAAGTCACCTTTCTTAGCTTCCTGTTTTTTAATATTTAATGAAGGGATGATTTCAACTGTATCTTTAAAATCTTTCACGCCCTCTTCATCTGTAGGATATCCAAAATCATTTATAACGGATTTCTTATATCTATATGGCAAAAAGAGAAATTCTGGATAAAATGCTGTGTATGGAACTTCATTAAATTCATAGTTAGTATCAATTATCTTTTGAAACTCTTTTCTTCGTTCTATAAGTCGATCTTTTTCAATTATTTTTTTTATATCCCTTATATAATCTTTATACTTTTCAAACCATCCAAAATCCCAGCCTGGATCTCCTGCCATGTCCCAATTATCAAAATTACAACTATGGTCAAATTCTTAATAACCAATCCAATCCCTATAAGCATAAATGTCTGAATTATTGAAACCCAGAATAACTGAATTAATTTCTTTTTAATGAAAACAATTAAGAACCATTGATCAAAGAACTTCAGCAAATTAATTACGATGACAAAATAAAATTACTAAAACAACAAAATGATTCTTTTTCAGCTAAAAAAACTCTGTTAGATGCAAAATCAGGAGATGAATCTAATATATCAATTCCAGATTTCAAAAATGGATTGGAAAAAATTAATATAGATATAAGTTCAAATAAAGAAAAGATTGACTATTTGGAAGCTAGTAATTCTGATAAAGGAAACAGAATCAAACAATTAAATGAAAACTTAAATAAATTTATTGGCAAATTACACATTAGGTCATATACTGAAAAAGATGAACGAAACAGACATTCATACTTTTCTTAACTCTCTTACAAAAGAACAGTTTGTTTTATTTCTCGAAAGAGAAGTTAAGCAGAATTCTGATTTACTTCAAAACTTGTATAATTTTCTAACTTCATCGCTTCAAGTTGAATCCGTACCGAAGGAGCTAGACTTTACCTCCTCTGTTTCAAAGCATAGCTCAGCTCAAGAAAAAATCTCGCTTTTCCGTTCTTTCTTCTGTTCTCGGACAGATGTATTTGCACTTCGATGGGCAAATGAAAAAACAGGAGCAAGCGGATATTCTCCTGTTTGTGCAAATAAATGGGTTCAGGGGAAATGTAATATTAAGAAAATTCCATGTGCTAAATGTGCCTTCCGTTCTTCTCTTGAGCTTTCAGATGAATATATTTTCAAACATCTTGTAGGAAAAGATTCTCTCTGCCGCGATGTAATTGGGATGTATGCCTTACGAAGTGATGATACCTGCCGGTTTCTTGCGCTGGATTTTGATGAAGAGACATGGAAATCTGAAGTTAAAGCTTTGCGAAAACTTTGTAGCGAAAACCTTATTCCTGTTGCAGTAGAAATTTCCCGCTCAGGAAACGGAGCCCATATCTGGTTTTTCTTTGAAGAGCCGATAACTGCAACTCTTGCAAGAAACTATGGAACTGCAATTCTCCAGTCTGCAATGTGCGAAAATCATGCTCTGTCGTTTTCTTCTTTCGACAGAATGTTTCCGAATCAGAATACAATGCCGAAGGGCGGCTACGGAAACCTTATTGCACTTCCTTTGCAAGGACAGGCGGTAATGCTTGGTCATTCAGTCTTTGTTGATGAAAGATTTTTGCCATATCAGGATCAGTGGAGTTTTTTATCATCATGTAAAAAACTTACGAAGGATGAAGTTTCATCTTTTATTACAACACTTCATAGAAAATATCATTTTGAAACTGCAGAACAGAACAATGAAAAATCAGAAAACCTGATTATTCAAGAAGAAATAAAACCTGCAAGAATAAACAGAAAAGTTTCTCTTGAAATTCTTTCAGAAGCAGACTTTCTTGAAACAGTAAAAATCTCTTTCGACAGCCAGATTCATATACAAAAGCATGGAATCAGTGAAAGAGTGCTTGGTGCATTCCGAAGGCTTGCGGTGTTTTCAAATCCAGATTTTTACAAAACAGAACGTATGCGCCTGCCTGTCTGGAATAAACCCAGATATATTGACTGTTCAAAGGAGACTCCAGAAGAACTGCTTTTACCGCGTGGATGTCTGGAAGAAATAAAAAGTTGCCTTGATAATCTGAATGTTGTATATGAATTCTCTGATAACCGTACAAAAGGAACAACGCAGAACTTTAGTTTTAATGGCACACTTAAAGAAAATCAAACAGAAGCTTTGCAAACACTTCTTACACATGATATGGGCATTCTGTCTGCTGGAACAGGTTTTGGGAAAACCGTAACTTCAACAGCCCTTATCGCAAGCAGGAATACAAGCACTCTAATTATTGTTCATACACAGGCTCTTCTAGAACAATGGGAAAAGGCTATTAAACAGTTTCTTGATATTACACCAGGAGTTATTGCAGCCGGAAAAGACAAATCGCAGGGACTAATCGACATGGCATTGATTCAGTCGCTTATAGATTCTGATAAAGCTACCAAGACATCAGAAATTAAACAACTTACTCATGAATATGGAATGATTATTGTAGATGAATGTCATCATATTTCAGCCTTCAGTTTTGAAAGCGTGCTTAAATCAATTCCTGCAAAATATGTTTACGGACTGACGGCAACTCCTATCCGCCGTGATGGACACCAGCCGATTATTTTTATGCAATGCGGTCCGATAAGATATTCTGTCGATACCAGACAGATGAATAAACAGCAGGATTTTTCTCATTATCTGATACCTCGTTTTACAAGTTTCAAACCTCTTTCAAATGAAAAACTTGTTGAAGAAATGAATATTACGGAAATTTATTCTGAACTTTGTGAAAGCTTATCTCGAAACGAGCAGATAATTGAAGATATAAAAGAAACTGTATTAAACGGACGTACTGCTCTGGTTCTTTCAGAACGAATATCTCATATTTCAATACTTGCAGAAAAACTACAGAATACAGCTCAGAATGTGATAATCATAACAGGAAAAGGAACTCAAAAACAGAAACGCGAACTTCTTGAAAAACTCTCCGCAGTTCCAGATGATGAAACTCTGATTGTCCTTGCTACCGGAAAATATGCAGGCGAGGGCTTTGACTTACCTCGTCTAGATACTCTGTTTCTTGCAATGCCTTTTTCATGGAAAGGAACACTTTCTCAATACTGCGGACGACTTCATCGTAATTACGAAGGGAAAACTGAAGTTCAGATTTATGACTACCTCGATTTCCGTGTACCGGTTCTGGAACGAATGTATCATAAAAGATTGAAAGGATATAAGCAGCTTGGCTATACAGTAAAACCTCAAGAATCTGAAAATGAAAACGACACACAGAAAGGAACTTTGTTTTCTGCATCCGATTATTATGAAACTTTCAAAAAAGACTGCCTTTCTGCTCAAAAGCACATATATATATCAAGTCCATATCTTATAAAATCAGCAGTCCAAAACAATATGTTTTTACTTCGATCTCTTATTCAAAAGGGGATTAAAATCTTTGTAACAACTCGTATGGAAAATCCTGAACAGAAAGATAAAATTGAAAAACAGACAGCGTTAATAAATCTTCTTGAACAATCCGGTATTACTGTTACTCAAACAAAAAATCTCTCTCAAAGAATCGCTATTATAGATGACAGAATCCTCTGGTACGGAAGCATAAACCTTCTAGGTTTTGTTGAAGAGGATGATTGCATTATGAGACTGGAGAATCCGAAGATAGTTGGCGAAATTCTAGCGGAGATTTAATATATAGGATGAAGAGGATAATAAATGGAAAATTGTAAAGAATCAGACTGGAAATTATTTCGAATAAAAATTGTAAAATGGCAAAATCGTTATATCGAAAGAGTAAATAAAAAAATCGAAAAGATTTTGGATGATGAAAAATTATCCCCTGCCGAGAGGTTTTGGAAAGCCGAAAAACTGATAAACCGCGAGAAAAAATCTACGGGTGTAATTATAGAAATGAAGCGAAGTACATTCAAACTGAACTTGTTTTAAATTCCAAAAATTATTATTTTTAAAATATAAAGTTTGCTGCACAGAAGACCATATCCAACAATTAATTCGTAGTTTTTGTATATGCGGTTACAAGATTGTCGTGTTAAACGCGCGACAATAACACATTTATTTTATCTTCGATTTTTCTTTACCATAATTCAGGCCCAAGGTTGGACAGGAGCTGAAAAAATAACGACTCATGAGGTTATGGTATGGAAAAAGAAATTTCACTTCTTATTGATAAAAAACTAATGTATCATATCGGTGCTTCTCTAAAAGATTTAGGCAAAAAGCATTTTGCATTCGAAGTCCTGGACTCTGCTTATATCCCGATGATTTTGAAGAACTTATAAAGAGGGAGAAGTCTCCCCCTAATATGTTGTGTCTTCTGTCAAGAAGAAAATGCAGGAAAGATCTTTCGGC